>Ga0315542_1000328_pt1 | contig 29220 bp, 25 predicted proteins | sample SalMarSW160120MG_FD_202541 | JGI IMG/M metagenome (GOLD analysis project Ga0315542, IMG submission 202541) | Salt marsh sediment microbial communities from the Plum Island Ecosystem LTER, Massachusetts, United States - Salt Marsh Sediment SW1601-20 ... | reverse complement strand
AAGCATAACCATCACGAAGATTGACTGTCCTGTTCGGGACACCAAACACATTAAGACTGATTGTCTGGAGTGATAAAACACCATCTATATCAAAAATAAATGCTTTTACCTTCGTCAGAACTTCCTTAAAATTTGCCATTATTCCCTATGTTATAAAATCCCATTATCGATTTTGTCATCTCCCTGTATATTTTTTGCAATTCAGGAGAGAAAGATAATAATTCTAAATGCTTTTCAATGGTGTTTGAGTCATTTCGTATTGCAGGTCCCGTCTGTGATCTTTCGGGTCCGTCTTCGAGTGCTTTTGAAATTGTCTCCCTGATGAGAGGAACAAGAATTTCAAATGACATCCCTGCCCTGGCAACCACTTCTTTGCCGGCTGTTAGCATATAATTGGTAAAATTACATACAAAAACTGCAGAAAGATGAAGCATTTTCCGGTGTTCTGCATCCACTGAATATACATTACTTCCAACTTTCCGGGCAAGATTTTTCAAAATCTCGTATGCCTCAGGTTCAGAGGCTTCCAGAAGAAATGGAAGATTTCTGAAATCGATATGCCTCTCAATCGAAAAAGTCTGCAAAGGGTAGAAAACACCATGCCTCTTAATAATGCCGGGAAATATGTCAAGGCCATAACTGCCGGCAGTATGTGCAACTATCGTTCTTTCAGCACATTTTATCTTCGACAGGACTTCTTTCAGGTTGTGATCAGGGACAGAAACAATAATAATATCATTTGATTTATCAAAAGAGAGAACCGATGACCATCTGGCATTGCAGCTACCAGCCAGTTTTTGTCCGCGCAATTCTGATTGTGATACAATTTGAAGGATGTTTATACCTGACTGGAACATCGCCCTGCATAGAGCTCCGGCCACCCGGCCGGCACCGGCAAATGACACATTAAATTCAGTCATGGAAAAATTTACTTTTTCCCGTATAGATAGCCCGTCAGTAAAGTAACCTGGATATTATAGACTTTATAATACGCATAATATGAGGAACTTCCGGAGTTCATCAAATATTGGCAATCCCAGAAACAATCACCCGAAATAAGCAGCTGATTATTATTGCCAAGACTATTATAAACAGAATACATCTCAACAGGGTTACAAAAATAATAAGAATTATATCCTACTGAAAATGAGGCTGTTGTTCCACCAGTGCCAAATACTATAGAAGAACGATCTATAAGCATACTATCAACTGAAAAGAGTACATCTTTTCCGCAACCACATTTTGCCTGTTTCTTGCAACCTGACCAGGAGAATAATGGGATGAGTATTATAATAACTGCTGCTATTTTTGTAATAATATATTTATTCATAGTAAAATCTCAGGTTGCTTCATATACTTTAAACCTGCAAAGTAAGGTTTTATTTCATTCATAACAAAAAATTAAGCCGTCAATACAAATTTTGACGGCTTAATATTAGAGTTACGGGCAAATATCAGGCCTGGGCTGTCGGGCCTCCGAAAGTCAGGGGCATAACAGGTCCGGACCCTTTTATTTCCTTTATTGGACCATGAACCATTTCATATTTTGCAATATTATCTTCGAGAGCTGCAACAAGCCTCTTGACATGATCGGGGGTCAGAATTATTCTAGATTTAACCTGAGCTTTAGGTATGCCAGGCATTATTCTGACAAAGTCAATTACAAATTCTGAAGATGAATGAGTTATCATCGCCAGGTTAGAATATATTCCCTGGGCAATTTCTTCATTCAGTTCAATGCTGAATGGATGCTGGTCCTTCTGTTCTGTCATTTTCTGAATTTTTTCTATTTATAAGTATCAGCTTCAGCTTCAATTCCGGATTCCTGCTCGAGGCCAACAAGATTTTCATATTCCTCAAGTGATCCGACAATTATGCTGTTATAATCGCGCTGGCCAGTACCTGCCGGAATAAGATGACCGACAATAACGTTTTCCTTCAGACCTTCAAGCTTATCAACTTTCCCTAAGATAGCAGCCTCATTAAGTACCTTTGTAGTCTCCTGGAAGGAAGCTGCCGAGAAAAAGCTGTTTGTCTGAAGAGCTGCCCTTGTAATTCCCTGTAATACCTGGCTTGATGTTGCAGGTATAGCATCCCTGGCATCAACTATTTTGAGGTCCTTACGCTTAAGAATTGAATTCTCATCTCTTAGTTTGCGCGCTGTTATTATCATTCCCGGACGAAGTGTCTGTGAATTGCCAGCGTCAATAATTACTTTCTTTCCATATATCCAGTCGTTCTCATCCATGAACTCAAGCTTGTCAACTACCTGACGTTCAAGGAATTTAGTATCACCAGGGTCGACTATCTCAACTTTACGCATCATCTGTCGGACAATGATCTCAAAATGTTTGTCATTGATCTTAACCCCCTGGAGCCTGTAAACTTCCTGTATCTCGTTCACAATATATTCCTGGACTTTTGTCGGCCCTTTTATTGCAAGTATATCGGAAGGTGTAATTGCGCCATCTGACAAGGCTATACCAGCTTTTACATAATCATTTTCCTGAACAAGTATTTGTTTGGAAAGCGGTACAAGGTATTTCTTGATTTCATCACTTTTCGACCTGATAGAAATTTCCCTGTTACCTCTTTTTATCTTACCGAAAGTAACTTCACCATCAATCTCGGATACAATTGCCGGGTTCGACGGGTTTCTGGCTTCAAAGAGTTCGGTGACCCTGGGCAGACCACCGGTAATATCGCCTGATTTTCCAACTGCCCGCGGTATTTTTGCCAACACTTCACCAGCTTCAACCATTTTATTTGTTTCCACAACAAGATGCGATCCTACAGGCAGGTTATATACTCTTAACTCTTCACCTTTGGGTGCCAGTATCTTGATTGCCGGGTTCTTTGTCTTATCCCTGCTCTCAATGATCACTTTTTCCTTAAAGCCTGTCTGTTCGTCGGATTCTTCCCTGAATGTGACTCCCTCAATGAGATAATCGTATCCTATCTTACCACTCATCTCAGAAATGATCACAGCGTTAAACGGATCCCATTCACAGATTAGCTTGCCCTTTTCAATTTCCTGTCCCGGCTTGATATAAAGCTTTGATCCGTAAGGTATTGTATGAGTTGTAAGAGCTATTCCTGTTTTCTTGTCAATGATTCTGAGTTCAGCAAGACGTCCTATGACAATATCAATATTTCCCTTATCAGGATCTTTCTTGGGAACGGATCTCAGCTCTTCAATCTCTGCAATACCGGCATATCGTGCAACAAGTCTTGATTCTGTTGTTATATTTGATGCAGTTCCCCCCACATGGAATGTACGAAGTGTAAGCTGTGTACCCGGTTCTCCGATACTTTGTGCGGCTATCACACCTACTGCTTCACCTTTCTGTACCATCTGACCTGTTGCCAGGTTACGTCCATAACATTTAGCACATACTCCTTTTTTTGATTCGCAGGTCAGTACTGAACGTATTTCAACCTGTTCAATTGGGGAATCTTCAATTTTCCTGGCCAGTTCTTCATTAAGCTCCTGTCCGGCTTCAATGATAAGATCACCGGTAAGCGGATGATACACATTATGAACAGTTGTACGTCCAAGAATCCTTTCAAAGAGTGATTCTACAACCTCTTCATTTTTCTTAATAGCCGTTGCAACAAGCCCCCTGAGTGTACCGCAGTCTTCTTCATTAATAATAACATCCTGCGAAACATCGACAAGCCGGCGGGTAAGATAACCAGCATCAGCAGTCTTAAGGGCAGTATCGGCAAGACCTTTACGGGCACCGTGAGTTGATATGAAGTATTCAAGAACCGAGAGTCCCTCTTTAAAGTTGGAAAGAATGGGGTTTTCAATGATCTCGGAACCAGTTGACCCTGATTTCTGAGGTTTTGCCATAAGACCCCTCATCCCAGAAAGCTGACGGATCTGTTCTTTTGAGCCCCGGGCACCTGAATCAAGCATCATGTAAACTGAGTTGAATCCCTGCTTATCATTCGAGAGCTGCTTCATGAGCGATTGGGTAAGCCTTGCATTTACGTGGGTCCAGATATCAATAATCTGATTATAGCGTTCGTTATTGGTAATGAATCCCATACTATAGTTACTCAGCACCTCTTCAACCTGTTCGTATCCTTCTGTTACAAATTTTGTTTTCTCTTCAGGTATGATCACATCATCGAGGTTAAAGGAGAGACCTCCCTTGAATGCTGAGTAGAAACCAAGGTTTTTGATAGCATCAAGAAAATCTGCAGTCTTGGCCATTCCGGCAAGTTTCAGGACACGTCCAATTATATCTCTAAGTGATTTTTTGGTCAGGATCTCATTTATAAATCCAACTTCTTCAGGTACATACTGGTTAAATATCACCTTCCCCACAGTCGTCTCAATGATATGATTCACGAACTCACCATCTACCCTGTCGTTGACCTTAACCTTAATAATTGCGTGCAGGTCAATCTTACCTTCATTGTAAGCAATATTTACCTCTTCAGGTGAATAGAAGGTAAGTCCCTCACCTCTGACTTTTTCAATATTAGTGCTCTTCCTTCCTTTTGTAATATAATAAAGTCCAAGTACCATGTCCTGCGAAGGAACTGTTATTGGTGCTCCGTTAGCAGGATTAAGAATATTATGTGAAGCGAGCATCAGCATCTGTGCTTCGAGTACGGCACCATTCCCAAGAGGAAGATGCACTGCCATCTGGTCACCATCAAAGTCAGCGTTAAAAGCTGTACAAACAAGTGGGTGCAGCTGTATGGCTTTTCCTTCAATAAGTTTGGGCTGGAATGCCTGGATGCCAAGTCGGTGAAGTGTTGGTGCGCGGTTCAGAAGGACAGGGTGACCTTTAAGAACATTCTCAAGGATATCCCAGACCACAGGATCTTTCCTGTCGACAATTTTCTTTGCCGATTTGACCGTCTTCACAATTCCGCGTTCAATAAGCTTACGGATTATAAATGGTTTATAAAGCTCAGCGGCCATATCTTTTGGAAGACCGCACTCATGAAGATTCAGCTCAGGACCGACAACAATTACAGAACGGGCAGAGTAATCAACCCTCTTGCCAAGCAGGTTCTGACGAAACCTTCCCTGCTTTCCTTTAAGACTGTCGCTCAAAGATTTAAGAGGTCTGTTAGCGTCAGTCTTCACTGCATTAGCTTTTCTGGAGTTATCGAAAAGTGAATCGACAGCTTCCTGAAGCATACGTTTTTCGTTACGAAGAATAACTTCAGGAGCTTTTATCTCGATAAGTCTTTTCAGACGGTTGTTCCTTATTATAACCCTCCTGTAGAGATCGTTCAGGTCGCTTGTGGCAAAACGTCCGCCATCCAGAGGCACAAGAGGTCTTAATTCAGGTGGAATTACCGGAACGACTTTAATTATCATCCACTCAGGCTTGTTTACATGTTTTGAATCTCTGAATGCCTCAACCACCTGGAGTCGCTTAAGCGCTTCATTTTTACGTTGCTGAGAAGTCTCAGTATTAGCCCTGTGACGGAGAGAATAAGACATATCATCAAGATCTAAACGGCTCAGAAGCTTATAGAGTGCTTCAGCTCCCATATCAGCAATAAACTTATCAGGATGAGTATCTTCCAGGTACTGATTGTCTTTCGGCAGCGATTCGGTTATCTCGAGATACTCCTCTTCAGTCAGAAAGTCTAACTGTTTTACTCCATCAACGGCTTTAACACCGGGATTGATGACCACATATCTCTCGTAATAAATAATGGAATCAAGTTTCTTGGTAGGAAGTCCCAGGAGGTATCCGATTTTATTGGGCAGTGACCTGAAATACCAGATGTGTGCCACAGGGACAACAAGTGATATATGACCCATTCTTTCACGACGCACCTTTTTTTCGGTAACCTCTACACCGCATCGATCACAGACTATACCTTTGTATCGGATCCTTTTATACTTTCCGCAGTGGCATTCGTAATCTTTTACAGGACCAAATATCCTTTCGCAGAATAAGCCATCGCGTTCAGGCTTATAGGTACGGTAATTTATTGTTTCAGGCTTCAGTACTTCACCGCTCGAACGATCAAGTATTTCTTCAGGTGAAGCAAGACCTATAGAGATCTTTGAGTAACTTGTTTTAGTTTTGTTATCTCTTCTGAATGACATATGCTGAATTTTTTTTATTCAAATAATAAAATATATACAGGAAAGGGCTGTTAATCAAGTATTACACTCAAGCCCAGACCTCTAAGCTCATGCAGGAGCACATTAAGTGATTCAGGTATACCAGCCTGCGGCATTGGTTCTCCTTTAACTATTGCTTCGTAAGCCTTGGCGCGGCCAACGACATCATCAGATTTAATTGTCAGTATCTCCTGCAGAATATGAGCGGCGCCGAAAGCTTCAAGAGCCCATACTTCCATTTCACCAAAACGCTGACCACCGAACTGCGCTTTACCTCCAAGTGGCTGCTGGGTAATCAGAGAGTAGGGACCTATTGAGCGTGCATGCATCTTATCGTCGACCATGTGGCCCAGTTTTAACATATAGATTACTCCCACAGTTGCCGGCTGGTCAAATCTCTCTCCGGTGCCTCCGTCGTACAGATAGGTCTTGCCATATTTGGGCAATCCTGCCTGTTCAGTATAACCTGTTATCTGGTCAATTGTTGCTCCATCGAAAATCGGGGTTGAAAACTGGAGGCCTTGTTTCTGGCCTGCCCATCCAAGAACAGTTTCATAAATCTGTCCGAGGTTCATCCTTGAAGGTACACCAAGCGGATTCAAAACAATATCCACAGGGGTTCCGTCCTCAAGGAAAGGCATATCTTCAGCCCTTACGATTCTGGCAACAATACCTTTGTTCCCATGACGGCCTGCCATCTTATCACCGACTTTAATCTTTCTCTTCTTGGCAATATATACTTTTGCAAGCCTTACAATCCCTGCAGGAAGCTCATCACCGATAGTAATATTATATTTCTTCCTCTTATATATTCCGTCAATCTCCTTATATTTTATTATAAAATTATGAAGGAGCTGCTTAATACTGTCGTTTTTCTTTTTGTCAGTAGTCCATTTATTGGGATTGACATTCTGAAAGTCGACATCCTGAAGCTGTTTCAGGGTAAATTTGCTACCTTTTGGTATAACATCAACATTAAGGTAATCTTTTACACCCTGCGATGTTTTACCATTAACAAGGATGAAAAGCTTATCTACCAGTCTGGCTTTAAGCTCATCCACGTTTCTGTTGAATTCATTCTCGATCTTGTCGAGCATTGGTTTTTCAACAGCTTTGGCTTTCCTGTCCTTGATAGCCCGTGTAAACAGTTTCTTATCAATAACGACGCCTTCAAGTGAAGGACCTGCTTTGAGTGAAGCATCTTTTACATCACCGGCTTTATCGCCAAAGATTGCCCTGAGCAGCTTCTCTTCAGGTGAAGGATCCGATTCTCCTTTTGGAGTGATCTTGCCGATCAGGATATCGCCGGGTCTGATATGTGCACCAATCCTTATAAGACCATTCTCATCAAGGTGTTTGGTAGCTTCTTCGCTTACGTTCGGAATATCCGATGTAAGTTCCTCAAGGCCACGTTTTGTATCACGAACCTCAAGAAGGTACTCATCGATATGAACCGATGTGAACATATCCTGCTGGACAACTTTTTCAGATATCACAATAGCATCCTCAAAGTTATATCCCTTCCATGGCATGAATGCCACTTTAAGATTACGTCCCAGGGCCAGTTCACCGTTCTTGGTACCATAACCTTCAGTAAGTACCTGTCCTTTAGCTACTTTCTCGCCTTTCTTAACAACCGGTATCAGGTTGATACAGGTATTCTGGTTTGTCTTTTTATATTTCGGAAGGATATATCGTTTTATGTCATCGTCAAAACTCACGAATTTCTCTTCGTCAGAACGTGTATATCTGACTACTATCTCATTTGAATCGACATATTCAACAACTCCATCTCCTTCAGCCACATATAATATACGACTGTCGTTAATCACCTGTGCTTCCAGTCCCGTACCTACTATTGGCGATTCAGGATTTATAAGAGGCACAGCCTGACGCATCATGTTCGATCCCATGAGTGCCCTGTTAGCATCGTCATGTTCGAGGAATGGTATCAGTGATGCAGCAATTGAGGCTATCTGGTTTGGAGCGACGTCCATCAGATCGACCTTATTCACATCCTCAAAAGGATAGTCAGCTTCATACCGGCATTTAGCCCTGGTATTCTCAAAATGACCATCTTTTTTAAGTTCGGCATTAGCCTGGGCTATCATTTTCTCTTCCTCTTCTTCAGCGCTCAGCCATACTATTCCATCCTTTGAAAAATCGACCTGAGCATTATTCACCTTAAGATATGGCGTTTCAATAAAACCGAGGTCATTAATCTTGGCATAAACGCAAAGCGAAGATATAAGCCCGATGTTTGGTCCTTCAGGAGTTTCAATAGGACAAAGACGGCCATAATGAGTATAGTGCACGTCCCTGACCTCAAAACCTGCTCTCTCTCGAGAAAGACCGCCCGGACCCAGCGCCGACATACGGCGTTTGTGTGTCATTTCGGCCAGCGGGTTTGTCTGATCCATGAACTGGGAAAGCTGGTTGGTCCCGAAGAAGGAATTAATTACAGAGGAAAGGGTTTTTGAGTTGATCAGGTCGACAGGTGTAAACACCTCATTATCCCTCACATTCATCCTTTCGCGTATTGTACGCGACATACGAGCGAGGCCCACACCAAACTGTGCATAAAGCTGTTCGCCGACAGTCCTGACACGCCTGTTGCTGAGGTGATCAATATCATCAATATCTGTTTTTGAGTTGATGAGTTCGATCAGGTAGCCGATAATTTTAATAATATCTTCCCTCGTAAGGATCTTAACACTCATTTCGGTATTAAGCCCCAGTTTCTTATTGATCCTGTAACGTCCTACTTCACCAAGGTCATAACGTTTGTCGGAAAAAAAGAGTTTATCGATCACGTCGCGGGCTGTTGCCTCATCGGGAGGTTCAGCATTGCGAAGCTGTCGATAGATATATATAACTGCCTCTTTTTCAGAGTTACAGGGATCTTTTTGAAGTGTATTATATATAATAGCGAAGTCGGACAGGCTGGTATCCTCTTTATGTAAAAGGATTGCTTTGGCACCGGAGTCGACTATAAGGTCGACATGTTCGTTTTCAATAACTGTTTCCCTGTCGAGGATCACTTCATTTCTTTCAATGGAGACAACCTCACCTGTATCTTCATCGACAAAGTCTTCAATCCATGTTTTAAGAACCCTTGCAGCCAGTTTACGACCAATAAGCTTTTTAATATTTGTCTTGGATACTTTATATTCTTCAGCAAGGTTAAAGATTTCCAGTATCTCCTTATCGCTTTCGAAGCCGATAGCGCGCAGGAGTGTTGTAACCGGGAGTTTTTTCTTCCTGTCGATATATGCGTACATCACATTATTAATATCGGTAGCAAACTCTATCCAGGAGCCTTTGAAAGGAATTATTCTTGCTGAATACAATTTGGTTCCGTTTGCGTGTATACTCTGACCGAAGAAAACACCGGGAGATCTGTGCAGCTGAGATACAACGACTCTTTCGGCGCCGTTGATTACGAATGTGGCACGATCTGTCATGTAAGGAACGGTACCAAGATAGACATCCTGGATGACCGTATCAAAATCTTCATGTTCGGGATCGGTGCAATAAAGCTTCAGCTTAGCTTTTAGCGGAACACTGAATGTGAGTCCACGTTCTATACATTCTTCAATGGTATAACGCGGAGGATCAATATAATAATCCAGAAATTCCAGAACGAAATTATTCCTTGTGTCAGTTATTGGAAAATTTTCAGTAAAAACCTTGTAAAGTCCTTCATTTTTCCTGTTTTCGGGAGTGGTTCCAAGCTGGAAGAACTCACCAAATGATTTTAACTGAACCTCCAGAAAATCAGGATAATCGAGCTGATTTTTCCTGGATGCGAAACTAATTCTTTCGGTATTTTTTGAGGACATTTATTAAAAGATTAAGTGAACTTATAATTTAAAGAACAAAAAGGCTTAGTCCCGAATACCCGGGACTAAACCTATAACCCAGCAATTAGGTATAACTTATTTAAGTTCAACTTCAGCTCCTGCTTCAACTAATTGATTTTTAATAGCTTCAGCTTCTTCTTTAGAAACACCTTCTTTAACAGGACCAGGAGCAGCGTCAACTACTGCTTTAGCTTCTTTAAGTCCAAGACCAGTGATGTCTTTAACAAGTTTAACAATCTGTAATTTCTGACCGCCTGCATTTTTAAGAATAACATCGAATGTCGATTTCTCTTCAGCTGCAGGGGCTGCGGCACCGGCAACCGGACCAGCTACTGCAACAGCAGCTGCAGCAGGTTCGATACCATACTCATCTTTAAGTATTTTTGCCAGTTCGTTTACTTCTTTTACGGAGAGGCTAACCAGTTCTTCTGCAAATTTCTTCAGATCTGCCATTTTTATTTAAATTTAATTTGATTATACTTTAATTATTACTCTTTTTTTGATAGTGTTTCAAGAACACCATGAATTTTATTTCCACCTGATTGCAGGGCAGACACAACGTTTTTGGCAGGTGACTGAAGCAGGAGAATGATATCTCCGATCAGTTCTTCTCTTGTCTTGACAGAGACGAGAGCATCGAGCATTTCGTCTCCAAGATAGATTGATTCCTGAACGTATGCGCCCTTAAGAACAGGCTTATCATGTTTCATCCGGAATTCCCTGATAAGTTTGGCAGGGCTGTTTCCAGCATTGGTAAACATGATAGACGTAGTACCTTTGAGAACCGGATAGAGTTCTTCAAAGTTTATACCGGATTTTTCAAGTGCTCTTTTCAGCAGAGTATTTTTTACAACAACAAGTTTAATATTGTTTTCGAAACACTTTCTTCTAAGGTCACTTGTATCTGCGGCATTAAGCTGAGCAGTGTCAGTCAGGTAAAAGTGGTTATATTCCTTTAATCTCTCAGCGAGGCTGTTTACGATAGTTGATTTTTCTTCCCGTCTCATAATTTCTTTCCGATTTTACATAACTATTCATCAAGACCTTTAGGATCGATCTTAATTCCCGGACTCATTGTGCTGGAAAGGAAAAGGCTACGGATGTAGGTTCCTTTTGCAGCTGCCGGCTTCAGTTTGTTTACCATAGAGACGAACTCCCTGGCATTTTCAGCGATCTTATGTGGCTCGAAAGAGACTTTTCCGATAGAGGCATGAATGATTCCGCTTTTATCTACTTTGAAATCAATCTTACCCTGTTTCACTTCCTTTACAGCCTTACCAATCTCCATTGTAACGGTTCCACTTTTTGGGTTGGGCATCAGTCCGCGGGGACCGAGTATCCGACCAAGCTGACCCACTTTCCCCATAACAGAAGGCATGGTTATTATCACATCCATATCTGTCCAACCACCTTTGATCTTTTCAACGTATTCGTCGAGACCGATAAAATCGGCTCCGGCCTCTTTTGCTTCAGCTTCCTTGTCGGGGGTACAGAGCACGAGTACACGTGTCTCTTTTCCTGTTCCGTGAGGCAGTGAAACAACACCGCGAACCATCTGGTTGGATTTCCTTGGATCAATACCTAACCTTACATCCAGGTCAACAGAAGCATCAAACTTGGTACTGGTCATTTCCTTTACCAGGGCAGATGCCTCTTTCAACGTATATAGCCTTTCCTTTTCTATTAATTCAAAGGCGGCTTTACGGTTTTTGGTAAGTTTAGTCATTTTTCTCCTAGTTAATTTTTGTTCGGGAATTCACCTTTGACAGTGATCCCCATACTTCTTGCGGTACCAGCTACCATCTTCATAGCAGACTCTAACGTAAAACAGTTTAAGTCTTCCATTTTATCTGCAGCAATTGTCTTGACCTGGTCCCACGAAACCTGAGCTACCTTATCTCTGTTAGGTTCTTTGGAACCCTTCTTGGATTTAGCGACTTCAAGAAGCTGAACAGCCACCGGAGGTGTTTTGGTAACAAAATCAAATGATTTGTCAGCATATACTGTAATAACAACCGGTATGACTTTTCCAGCTTTGTCCTGGGTCCTCGCATTAAATTGCTTGCAAAAATCCATGATATTCACACCTTTGGAACCCAATGCAGGTCCTACAGGTGGAGATGGATTAGCGCCTCCGCCACGAATCTGTAACTTGATTAGTCCAGCAATTTCTTTTGCCATAATTTAAGTTTGCTTGTTTATTGCGAGAGTTTGACAGCTATTCAGGAAGCATTATAAATATTATAACCGTCAACATCTTTCTATTAATTTTCTTTTTCCACCTGCATAAAACTGAGTTCAAGAGGTGTTTTTCTGCCAAATATTTTCACCATAACCTTCAGCTTTTTCTTTTCATCATTCACTTCTTCAATAATTCCCGTAAAACTATTGAATGGCCCGTCTATCACTTTCACCGATTCACCAACAAAGAATGGCACATTAAGTTCTTCATCGCTTGCATTAAGCTCGTCTACTTTTCCTAATATCCTGTTGATCTCAGATTTTCTGAGAGGAACAGGTTCCCCATCCTGTGAGCCGAGAAAACCTATTACGTTAGGAATATTTCTCAATAAATGGGGTATTTCACCCATCAGTACCGCCTCAACAAGTACATAACCAGGAAAGAAAGTTCGCTCTTTGCTTATTTTTTTCCCTGACCTTATCTGGTAAACCTTTTCGGTAGGTATAAGAACCTGCGAGATATACTCTCCCAGTTTAAGGCGTATAACTTCGCTATCGATATACTCCTTAACTTTCTTTTCTTTCCCGCCGATAGCCCGAAGCACATACCACTTCTTGATGTTCTCACTCATCAGATGAGGTCTCCTGATTTAGTATAATAATCCGTAAATGAATTCCATAACCCTGCTGAATGTAAAATCCATTGCAGCGACCAGGATTGCTATAATTAATGTAGCAACCATAACTAACACAGCGCTGTTCTGCAACTCAGTCCATGTTGGCCAAGTCACCTTATGAACCAGTTCTGTGTATGATTCCTGAAAATATCCTTTTAAACTCATTTCACTTAAAATTTTTGCACGGGAGGAGAGACTCGAACTCCCGACACCTGGTTTTGGAGACCAGTGCTCTACCAACTGAGCTACACCCGTATTCCACTGGTTAGCATCCTGATGCATCAGGATGCAACTGTATATCCAAAACTGTTATTCAAGAATTTGTGTTACAGCACCGGCACCGACAGTTCTTCCGCCTTCACGAATAGCGAAACGAAGACCAACGTTAATGGCAACCGGGTAGATAAGATCGACAGTTATTGTGACATTATCGCCAGGCATAACCATTTCTGTTCCTTCAGGAAGAGTTATCTCACCTGTAATATCAAGAGTCCTTACATAGAACTGAGGACGATATTTATTATGAAATGGAGTGTGACGTCCGCCTTCTTCTTTTTTAAGAACATAAATCTCGGCTTTCAGTTTTGTATGAGGTGTTATAGATCCTGGTTTTGCAAGCACCATTCCTCTTTTAATCTCTTTCTTATCAACACCGCGGAGGAGGAGACCAACGTTATCACCGGCTTCACCTCTGTCGAGTATCTTACGGAACATTTCAACACCGGTACAAACTGTCTTGCGTTTATCAGCGCCAAGTCCGATCATTTCGAGTTCATCACCTGTATTCACAACTCCTGTTTCTATACGGCCTGTTGCAACTGTACCACGTCCTGTAATTGAGAAAACGTCCTCAACGGGCATCAGGAACGGCTTCTGGTTGTCGCGCGGAGGAATTGGAATATATGTATCAACAGCATCCATCAGTTCCATCACCTTATCTTCCCATTTTGCTTCACCGTGCATTGCTCCGAGAGCAGAACCACGGATAACTGGAGCATTGTCGCCGTCAAATTCATAAAAGTTAAGTAGATCACGAACTTCCATTTCAACAAGTTCCAGAAGTTCTTCATCATCGACCATATCTACCTTATTCATAAAAACGAGCACCTTAGGAACGTTAACCTGGTGTGCAAGAAGGATATGTTCACGTGTCTGAGGCATTGGTCCATCATCGGCAGCTACTACCAGGATGGCGCCGTCCATCTGAGCAGCACCTGTAACCATATTCTTGATATAGTCGGCGTGTCCGGGGCAGTCAACATGTGCATAGTGACGTGTAGCTGTCTGATATTCAACGTGTGCAGTATTAATGGTAATACCCCTTTCCTTTTCTTCGGGAGCATTATCAATTGAGTCAAAATCCCTGATTTCGGAGAGACCTTTTTTGGCAAGCACCATAGTGATCGCTGCTGTCAGGGTGGTCTTACCATGGTCAACGTGACCGATAGTACCAATATTTACATGCGGTTTCGACCTGTCAAATTTTTCTTTTGCCATAACTCCAAGCTATTAAAATTTAGTTTATCTATATTCAATTAAAAATCATTTTTACCGTTGAGCCGGAGAGGGGAATTGAACCCCTGACCCCTTCCTTACCAAGGAAGTGCTCTACCCCTGAGCTACTCTGGCATCAAAAAGTGAGCGGGAGACGGAACTCGAATCCGCGACCCTTAGCTTGGAAGGCTAATGCTCTACCAACTGAGCTACTCCCGCCTAATATTGCCTGCAGAGGTCCGCATTTTCCTTAAGTTTAACCCGGAATCAACGGTCTCTTTCTGTTCTAAGTGGGGAGAGCAGGATTCGAACCTACGAAGGCATCCGCCAGCAGATTTACAGTCTGCCCCAGTTGGCCGCTTTGGTATCTCCCCTCTTGAAACAGAGTTAATCTCCTAAGACACACATTATCAACTCCTTCAAGAGCCGATGAAGGGATTCGAACCCCCGACCTGCAGATTACAAATCAGCTGCTCTGGCCAACTGAGCTACATCGGCAATTTAAAGAACTCCCCGTAAGGGCATAAATTACCCTTAAAAATCGGTGTGCAAATGTATGAATTTATCTTTTATATATCAAAAAAATACAAATTATTTTTATAAACAGTAATTTCAGAGCCCTCTCTTCTTCTGCTTATGCTTGGTAATCTGCTTCTTAAGTGCATCTACAGCATCATCTGTAGCCTCCTCAAAAGTCTTGCTTTGTTTCTTTGCAAATAAAGGTCCACCCGATAGATCCAGTTTGATTTCGCTAATTTTGTTCTCTCGATCCTGATCTTTGTCAAGCCTGAGGTAAACTTCAGCATTAACAATATCTTCACCATACTGAGTAAGTTTTCCCAGCTTCTGATGAACAAAGTCGATTAGCTTTTTGTCGGCATCGAACCGCACTGAATGAATCTGAACGTTCATAGTAGTACCTCCTGATTATTTAATTAATAGTTAAGCTCTGGGATGAGCCTGTTTATATATTTTTTTTAGCTTCTCAAATGTATTATGTGTATATATCTGTGTGGCAGAAAGATTAGCATGCCCCAGAAACTCTTTTATGGCGTTAAGGTCGGCCCCGTGGTTCAACATATGAGTTGCAAATGTGTGCCTCAGAATATGCGGACTTCGCTTTTCAATTGTTGTAACCATCGACAGATACCTTTTCACTACATTATAAACATATTTATCATATAACTTGTTCCCTTTTTCCGTAACAAAAAACCATTCTTTGTTTTGCGACTCCGGTTCCTCATTCCTTAACTTTATGTATTCTTCAAGTCTTACTATAAATGGTCGGGTAAGGGGTATAATCCGTTGTTTGTTCCTTTTCCCGGTTACCTTTACTGTTGCCTCCCTGAGATCAACATTATTGTTCCGAAGGCCAATAAGCTCCGACCTTCTCATCCCTGTAAGATAAAGCATCTCAATTATGGTGCGGTTTCTGATTCCAGAAAAATCATCTCCGAAATTGTTTTTGTCGAGAAGGGTATCTAGTTCTTCCTCCCCGACAAAAACCGGTAATGTCTTCTTACGCCTGGGTAAAACAACCTTTTCGAGAGGATCATTTTTAATTACTCCCTCTTTTCTTAAATATTTGAAAAAGACTCTCAGGCACGATATCTTTCTATGAACACTTACGGATGTTATGCCGTTATCCATCATGCTCACAATCCATGCCCTTATCTGGTGAGATGATATCTCTCCTGGATCTGCAGGCATATCGTTTGATGAGATAAAGGTGAAAAACTGATCCAGATCGTTCTGATATGACCGGATCGTATGCGTTGAATATCGCTTTTCGATTTGCAGATATTGTAAGAACGATTCCTTATATTCCATGAAGGAACCCCTTATCTGTTATGTTAAAATTACAATACAGGAAACGAATTATTCTTCACTTTCCTGCATCTTCTGAACGTACATAGCCTTCTTGATTTCTTCCCTCCGGCGAACTGAAGGCTTAACAAAAGCCTGACGCGAACGCAATTCACGAATCACTCCCGTCTTCTCAAATTTCCTTTTGAACTTCTTAAGAGCCCTTTCAATATTTTCGCCTTCTTTTAATGGTACAATGATCATATGTGTAATTCTGTTTTAAACGAGGCGCAAAGATAGAAATAGTAATAGTTTTTCCAAAACTTTAAGGAGATAATTTATCCATACTTTACTTTTTTATTTGTTCTTCAACTATTTAGCCTTGATTTTACAACTTTTAGATTATATAAATATATAAATTTCTATCTAAAATTCCAAATTAAAATGAGATTATCTGTCGCGATAAAGAGATCTCACGGTACCGATCAGGACTGCAGCATGACAATGAGTCCTTTAAGATTATCCGGATATGATTGATTCGTTACCGGCAGTAAAGCCATAATTACCATTCGTCAAATTGATTCTATACTTATTTAATATCATTAGTAATTTAGTAGAAGTATTAGTGATACTCTGTCTCCCGGTGAAAATCAAGGACAGCAAGTAACCGGGAGATTTTTGATGAGGGATTGAACTCACGGACCATGAAAAGAATAATTCAATATAGCATGACCCATGCCCAGGTTAAAATCAGGTTCACATTCAGCGATTTAGTTTCTTCATACAAATCAGTTGATCTCAGGTTTTAAGTTAACACCGGGTATGGGTCTTCTTTTATTATAACTCCACTAATCATCAAATTTCAGATAGGATTTCACCTTTTCGGCTTTCTCAGGCGATATTATCTTATTTTCAACGAGCTCTCTTACATCTTCTACCCTGCCCTGCAATTCCCTGTACTTCAGAATAGCATTAACTTCAAATCTATCAAAATAAGGCAACCTGATAAGTTGCTTATAATCAGCACTATTCATATTGATCTTCCTAATATGGGATGGGTCACAGGTCAGTTTATCTGAAATAACATTATACGTTTCTTCTGAAAGTCCATACACTTCCTTCAGCTGCTCAACGGAAACATATCCGTTCAGAAGATTCCTGAACTTAATTATCCTTGATGCAAGAACAGGACCAATTCCCGGAAGAGCTTCAAGCGATGATGAATCACAGGTATTAATTTCAAGAAGAACTGATTGTTTTCTGTTACCGTTAATTATATTGCCACTTTTTGGAATGAATTCCTGATCTCGTGGCAGGGAATCTTTAGCAACCTCATTGAACCCAAGGTATGAAACCTCTACTTTCATGTTCTGTCCCGGAATAATAAACCTGGCTGTTGCAACCACTGCTATCATACAAAGCAGGATAAATGACGATCGTCTCTCCCGGCGGGTATAGCCAAACCAGTTTTTCAATGGTTCAAAGGAAAAATGTTTCATAAAATTAGCAGTGAGACAACTGCAATATACAAATTTCCCTGGTTTTTATTATGGTATTCCGGTACTTTTTTAGAAGGAGGTATCAGAATGGGTATCCAATTGCAATGACAATAGTAAAATCTTTCTTGAAACTGTATGGCCCGTTTAAAGGTATCCACTTTGATCCTGAGGCTATTGCGGGATCCCGGAGTTTCATGCCAAGGTCAGCTCTTAACAGGACAAAACTGAAGTCGAACCTGAAGCCTGTTCCGACGCCAATAGCCATGTCTTTATAGAATTTCTTAAAAAGGAACTGTGAACCGGGCCGTGCGGTATCATAATTGAACGACCATATATTTCCTGCATCAAGAAAGAGAGCACTTTCCAGAATCCAGAAAAGCTTGAAACGATATTCAGCATTCGCTTCTATTTTAATATCTGCAGTCTGATTAAGGAATTCGCTATAATCGGGAGTATAAGAACCGGGACCCAGAGTTCTCACCTGCCAGGCTCTGACACCATTGGCACCACCTCCGAAATATTGTTTCTCAAAGGGGATAGCTTTTGAATTACCGTAAGGTATCGCCGCACCGACAAATCCCCTGTATACAATCGAACTGGCCGGGTTAAGAGTCATATTATATCTTAAATCTATATCAGCCCTGAAATACTGGGCAAATGGCTGTCCAAAAAGAATATAACTGTCCTCGGTTTTTTTTGCCCCTGTTATTTTAAATATGGCATTGAGTAAGTTTCCAGATGCTTCAGCATTGACCCTCAGAAACGTGTGACTGGTTCTTTTTATCTTCTGGTTACTGAAGATATAGGAATAATTTCCTCCGAGGATCATCACATCCTTATAACTATATGCAAGGTAAGAGGATGCTTCAATCTTGGCCTGGAAAGCAGAATCTATCGATAAAAGATCTACAATGTTAAACTGTACCGGGTTTACAATATGTGTTTTATAGGCATTCCCTTCCCATCTATACCCGAAAGTGGCATTGGCCATAGTCCTGGTATAAAAGGGCATATTCTGATAGTCATAGGCTGCCAGCAGGTTTGTTGAAGGATTATATTTTCTAATAAATCCTTCGGTTGGAATAAAAGGTATCAGGAATTTAGGGAGCCTGAGGTTTGTTTCAATACCATATTCCTGTGTGCTGCGAAGGTTTGTATTCTGCTGTGAGATAGCTTCATAAGCTCCTTTCAGCTTAAGATCAAATAATTCGGCTCCATGAAAAAGGTTTTTATGCTGATAGATCAGGTTTAATGCTCCTCCCAGGTTACCTGAAGAGTTTGTGCCTTCAAGTTCCACCTTAAACGATTGCTGGCTCAGCAGGGTAAGCTGGATATTACAGTCGAGGATTTTTTCTGAACCTGCTTCAGCTTCCGGATTTGGTACTTCATTATAGTAAATATTTACCAGCCTGAATGTTTTTAGAGCCAACAGGTGAGATTGTGTCTGTTCCGTATTTGAACCGTTATATCTCGACCCGGGCTTTAAATATAGTGACTGAATAATCAGATCGTATTTTATCTCAGGTTTTTCATCAGCTGATATAAAATAGTAACCCTTATAGTCTATTGTATCCAGACGCTTCAGGTATGCCTCGCCTCCTTCAAGAGCATCTCTGGGAATAAAGTTCGGATATATATAAATATTTCTCACTTTATACAGGGAGTGAGGGACAAAAGATACCCTGCTGTTTGCATCAATCAACATAGCTTCCTTGACGCCGTAATGGATATCCACCTGCCTGTGGCCAACTGTACTGTCGACCCTGAAAAAAATATTATCACCGGAGAATCCATAATAACCTCTGTCTTTTATATAGCGCTCAAGACGCGACCTTTCTTTCTGCAGAACATCAACATCGTAAGGCTTTCCCCTTTCGATCAGACAACTCACAGTGTCAAAATAGATCCACTTCCTGATTGTTGTGTCTTCTATTTCGTAAAACAAATTACGTATTCTATAGGGTAATTTAAGGTCGACATTGTAATAGACTTTAGATTTCCGGTTGGCCGTTTCAATTGTCTCATTCACCTGGCTGTCAAAATATCCTTTAGAAGCGATAAATGACTGGATCTCATCCTTTGATTTTTCTGCTGAATAGGGATCAAATATTACCGGCTCCTCTCCTATCTCTCTCAGCCATTTGTGCGGCCATTTATCTTTGTCGATATTTGAAAGGTTATATAATCCGAGATAGAACCTGGCTCCAAAGATGCGTTTATTTGGTTTCTGCTTAATAAATGGGACCAGCTCTGTCTTTTTTATGCCCTCTTTGTTTACAATCACATGAACTTCATCAAGCAGGGTCTCGTCCCGTGGCACATATTTAGTTGGATTACAGGACGATATAAACAGAGCTATAAGAAAAAAAAGGAGAATTAACCCCTGGAAAGATATATTTTTATTTGAAATAATTTTTTCCAAATTTTGTATTAAGAGTGTTACGCAAATATATCAATAATAATATTTACTGATAAGGATAATTTTATCTTAAATGGTAAGCAGTAAAAAGACAAACTTTATACTCTCCCTTCAGAAAAAAAAGGTGAGGGAGAAAGAGAGGCTATTTGTAATTGAAGGAGACAAACTGGTGAAAGAATTTCTTGCTGCCGGTAAGCAGGTTCATCTCCTGGTTGCCAAACCAGAATTTTTAAGCTCACTGCCTCATGAACAGAAGGAGGCAATTATTGAAACCATTACTGCAAGCTATGAGGAATTAAAAAAGGTCAGTTCGCTTAAAACGCCACATAATGCCCTGGCAGTAATCCCTTTCAATGATATTGTTTTTAATCCTGATAACCTTTTTAAGGAGTTGTCGGTGGCACTTGATTTTCTTCAGGATCCGGGGAATCTGGGTACTATTATCAGGGCGGCCGCGTGGTTCGGAATTAAAAACATCATCTGTTCAAAGGATTGCGTGGATGTGTATAATCCGAAAGTCATCCAGGCAAGCATGGGGGCAATTTTACGCGTTAACGTTTTTTATTCTGATTTGAAAGAATACCTGCATCTGGCAAATAAGAAAAAGGTACAGGTATTTGGTACTTTTCTTGAAGGAGAGTCAATATACTATCGTAAGCTTAATAATAAAGGAGTTATTATTTTAGGTAATGAATCAAAAGGTATTTCACATGAATTAATGCCGTTCATAACAGATAAAATAATGATTCCCGGAGCCAATATGGCAATGCCGGGGATCGAGTCGCTTAATGCAGGAATGGCAGCTTCCATAGTTTTCTCAGAGTTTTCAAGAAGGGTGTTTTCCTCGCCAGAGAAATAAAAGTATCTTTGCATTTTTTTAATGCCGGATGCAGCATTATAATTTTAATATGTATGGTATCCGGAATATTGTGCATTGTGCAATTATTTATTGCAGAAATAATACTGAATGTAAAGAACGACTGAAAAATAATATTTGAGGCCTTTAAAACTATAACTTCTTAATGAAAATATTCGGATGGCTTTCCTTAAAGAGAGAATTTGATTTCAGATCTGCCGGCAGATGGTTATTGCTGGGTTCAGTTGTGGGTTTAATAAGTGGTCTGGGAGCCATCCTTTTCCAATCTTTACTCGTTTTTCTGAAGGAATTTTGTATAAACCATCTGATGGGATTAAATCCTATGATCCCTGGTGGTGAACAGGATGTATTACATTTCGCAACAGGCATTTTTAACCCCTGGCTTATTGTTCTGCTTCCGGCACTGGGAGGACTGACAGCCGGATTACTGATATATAAATTTGCTCCTGAGGCCGAAGGGCACGGTACTGATGAAGCCATCAAGGCATTTCACCGCAAACGAGGTCTCATCCGGCCTTCGGTTCCGATAATAAAACTCCTGGCATCAGTAATAACAATAGGGACAGGAGGATCTGGCGGGCGCGAGGGACCTATCGCCCAGATTGGCGCCGGCTTTGGAAGTTTCCTTGCTACACGTCTCAACCTCGATGTAAAAACACGCCGATGGTTGTTGGCCGCGGGAATGGGAGCAGGAATAGGCAGCATATTCAGAGCACCTCTTGCCGGTGCAATTTTTGCAGCAGAAGTCCTGTATTCTTCTGCCGAAGTTGAAGCTGAAGTACTTCTGCCGGCAGCTGTGTCGTCAATCATTGCTTTTTCTGTTTATTCTTTCCGCTATGGGTGGGATCATATCTTTTCCAACGCAGGTCAGCATGGATTTACTCAACCGCTGGAACTTATTCCATATACCATTGAAGCCCTGATGCTTGCCTTTGCAGCCCTGATCTTTGTAAAATCATTTTATGGCGTTAAAAAAATTTTCAGTGAATGGAAAATTCCACCATATATTAAACCTTTCATCGGCGGATTGATGACCGGAGGACTTGTTTTATTACTTATCACCTCAACCGGTGATAGAAAATACACCATTGATATAATGGGAGGAGGTTACGGAATTTTACAGGAGATTATGCAAAATGGCATCTCCAAAATCGGACTTGGCATTCTTTTACTTGTTGCTGCCGGTAAGATCCTTACTACATCATTTACTATCGGTTCAGGAGGAAGTGCTGGGGTATTCGGACCTTCAATGGTGATAGGCGGAACAATAGGTGCTGCCTCAGGTTATTTGCTTCAATATATTTTCCCGGGATTTACTCTATATCCTTCAACCTTCGCAATTGTTGGAATGGCAGGTTTTTTTGCCGCTGCCGCCAATACACCTATTTCCACAATCATTATGGTAAGTGAGCTGACAGGCAATTATGAGCTCCTCATGCCAAGTATGTGGGTATGTACCATTTCTTTCCTTGTTGCAAGGAAATGGAGTATCTACCAGAGCCAGGTTCCGGGTAAAATATACTCCCAGGCACACTACGGGGAATATGCACACGACATTTTCAAGACCCTTACTGTGAGAAATACATACAACGGAGCTAAAAACAATAAGACACTTCAGGATGATATGCCTGCTGAAAATATTCTTTTAACCCTGAGAGACACCAAACAAAGAATGTTTCCGGTGATTAACAAAGATAAACAACTTGTCGGCACTTTCTATATCAAAGATATTCCTGTATTACTTAAGCAATCTGAAAATAATATTAAAACGGTTGCAGATATTATGCAACGGCATATACTAAAGATTAGTCTGAATGAAACAATAGACAGGGCTCAGGAGATAATGCTTCTTAACCAGGTGGACGAACTGGTAGTTGTTGATGATTTTGACAACCCTGACAATGTACTTGGTATAATTACCACTGCTGATATCATGAAAGCATATAACCGGGAACTGAACCGGCTTAAATTCGGGAAGGAGAAACCCGAGGCTCTGCCTGGTGATGAATCATTACTTAAACATTTGAATCTGAACAAGGTACTCGAAAGAGGGTTCCTGACAATTGATCCGGATGCCACCCTCGGAGATCTTGTAAACATTTTTACCCGTGCAAAACGGAATATTTTCCCGGTTGTTGATAAGAATAGTCAATACTTTGGAATAGTTATGTTAAACGATATCAGGAAGCTGCTGTTTGACGTTAGCAAGTATAAATCGGTGAAGATCAGAGATATTATGATCCAGACTCCTGAAATTGTACGCATTGAGGACCGGATGGAGCAGGTGATGAATAAGCTGGAAAAAACAAAGACATGGAATCTCCCGGTTATCGACAGCCGGAACCGGTATGTAGGTATGGTCTCCCAGTCGACACTTTTCTACTTCTATCGTAACCAGCTTCTGTACCAGACGGAAACCTGAAATATTAATAAACAAACGGTATAATTTTTTTTCTGTTTGACCTGAATTCAAGATATTCATCCCCGAATTCACTTTCAAGCAACTTCTCCTCAACAGAGATCCTGTAACACAACCCGAGGAATACCGGAACTATCACAATGATAAAGGAAATCAAGCTATTCATAGGCAAAGAAAGACCAGCCAGTATCAAGAGCAATCCAAGATAAGAAGGATGCCTTAAATATCTGTACAGTCCATTTGTTTCAAGGCTATGCTCCTTATTTACTGCGACATTTACCGTAAAGCGCTGTTTTAATTGTATTATTGAGCTCCACCTTATTATCAACCCTGAAATGAATAATACTATCCCGGCTGAAGCTAGAATATAATTAACTGGATTCCAGCGATTATAATCAGCAAGGAAAAATCCGGTAGTCAGGCTGGAGATCATTATTAACCATAATATTAAAAGCGAGCCCCTGTCTTTTCTTGTCTTTACAGATTCTGATTTTGAATGTTTAAAAATCACAAGTGCAATTTCCGAGATGCCAAATGCAAAAGACAAATAGATTATTATTTTCATAGCATTTTAGTATTTGTTTCTTAATAATTTGATCTTTTTATGAGGCTCACACGCACAGCCCATCCGAATGATGTGGATGTTGAAATCCCTAAACCCTTAACTTTTTTGTTAAATGGGTACATTTCAGTTTTTGATGTTTTGGTGTCAACCTGAATGTAAAAATCAGGATTCCCGTCAAAATCATAATCTATAGTATCCCTTATCTCTGCAGGAATAGTGCCGCGCCAGTCGAGCTGAACAAAACCAGTCTTCCTGTCACTTATCAACCCTTTAAATACCGGTTTCCTTACATCGAGAGTACAGCTCTGTGTAACTATTTGTTTTTCAACCTCTCCGCCAGCATACCTGGGATGTATTTTCATAAAGGGGAGTTTTGATACTGAAGCAGAAAAGCCTGTCAGACCCGGAAATAAAACAATTATCAGGATGAGACTGAGGAACGCCCAGGTAATACCTGCAATAATTTTTATTTTTTTCATCTTGATCAATCTTAGAATATTATTTTAAGCAAACTATGCAATGTTGAAATTATGGAGCCTGCGGAGAATACAGCCATGAAAAGAAATGAAACAAACAGGAAAAGGTTTCTTGAAAAATTCTTCAAAGTTCCTGCTGGTATACCTTTTATCCCGAAATGGATTGCATTCTTTGAGCAGGCATCGACACATTTTCCGCACTTGCTGCAGAATATTGAAACTTTACCTTCTTTAATATTTTCCTTTGAAAGCGCATACATAGGACACACCTCAACACATTTAAAGCATTCTGTACAGGCATTTTTGTCAATTTTTATTGTGAAAGGAGTGATTTTGTTTGATACAGTATTGATTGCTCCCATAGGGCAAAGAAAACTACATTGAGTTCTTTTCTTTGTCATTGCCGGTAACACAACAACCAGCCCGGCAAACAGGCTAAAGAAAACACCAGCTTTGGCTGCCGACTCAACAGAGGTAACCTGTTCAAATTCAGTAACTGCTTTAAATGGACAGATCCAGTCGCAATAAGTTGGAACCAGCGATAGTGCAGCAGTGAGCGCTACCATCAGAAGAACAGCAAAAGGCATCCATTTCCATATCACATTTATATTTTTTAAAAGAGGTTTTTTTCTCATCCTCGAAAAACCGTCGTCCCATCCACCATAAAAACAACCCCAGCTGCAAAATCCTCTTCCCAGCACAAGTGTTGCAACGCCCCACAGTACCAGCATGGATGAGATATTGGCAAAACCGTTCAGTATGCTTCCGGGAAAAATAATTGATTTAGAGAAGGCTGCCGGAAGTATCATCATAGGTATAACCAGATGGCAGAAAGGTATCTTACATTCCAGTATGTCTGCCTGGGAGAACGACATCGAGTTTCTCACTGCAATCATATTTTTTATCAATGTGAAAGATAATGTCAGTGCGAAAATGATGAAAAGCACCACTCTGTACCTGTCAGTTTTTCCCGTGAAATGCATTAAAAAATAGAGAACATTAACGAGAAGAAAAGCAACCAGGATCGACAGAGCGGAGGAGAGATCCGAAAAATCAGGTTTTCCTCCGGTCATGAACATGAATGTGATCAGGAACATCGGCAGTGTATATAACAGCGATTTCCCAAATGATTTTTTTGTACCCGCAATTTTTAAAACATTATCCATTAATAATTCCTCCTATCAGATTAGTTATACCTTTTATCATAAATATGATTCCTGCCAGCCCTGTTGCCAGCAGTCCTATTGTTTTTAAAACTTCCTTCTTTCTTACTTTTCCTGCCAGAGGCAGAGGTAAAAACCAGATTGTAGAACCAATAAAGAATGCAAGAAAAGCTAAATAACTTTGAACTATAGTCCCTTGTGTGGCACTTTTAGTCAGAATAATAAATAATGCCGGACAAAACCCAAAGCTGTTTACTATTCCCAGAAATATCGGAATAAGCTTATGATTATTGACAGTCGATACAATTTTTGCAGGGCATTCCGGATTTCTGCTTTTACCAATACTGTACCATACAAGCATAACCGCAAAAACAATGTACAATATTCCAGGAACAATATTTCGTACAACGGGATTACTGAAAAATACCTGTCCAAAATACCAGGCTATAGTAGCCAAAATGAAATATACTAAAAGTCTTGTAATTAAAAATAGTGAGAGATCAATTGTAATCCGCCTTACACCTGCCGACCCGGCCATAAGGTAGGGAAACAATACCATTCCGCAGGTCGCCAGGCATGCGGAGCCGCTACTCAAACCAAGAATAAATGCATCAGTCATCGCTGGTTTTTTCTTCAAAATTATGAAGGCATCAGCTATCGCACAAGATAAAAGTGGCCACATGACGTCAATTGTGGCATCAGGATAAAGTAAGGGGATGAAGTGCTAAAATCAGGGGTGAATAGTTAAATGGATTAATGAGAAATCAGTTTAAAGCTTGTTCCTTTTCACTTTTTTACTGACTTCTTCTGCTTTTGATCTGGCAACCGGTATCTCAGTTTCTGAATGGGAAAGCCGGATCTTCATATTCTGATTGTGACCGGTGACACGTTCCACAAAATCGAGGTTCACAATATAGCATTTATGACATCTTAAAAACCGGCTGTTATTACGAAGCTCAAGCTCTGCAGATTTAAGGGTCCCCCGGATTGTGGTTTTGTTAAGTACAACATCTTTAATAGTGACAACTGTCACATAATTATCATTCGAACAGAGATATACGATGTTTTTAGGATTTAGCTTTACTTCGTTTTTCGGGTTGCCTGCCCTTAATACTATTTCACTTTCCCACAAAATTCCTTCAGCAGAAATAGAAGCTTCCTCCAGTTTGGTTCTGTAAATCCTGTTGAAGGTAATTATATAATTAATTGTAACAGGAATGCATCCGACAAGGATAGCTGTCCAGATTGAATACAACAAATATTTAAAGATAAAAGCCTGGTGAAATATTATTGTTATGTAAAAGTAATTTGCCACTCCTATACTTGATGCAATAAATGTGACCCAGAGAAGACTTTTTCCGAATGTCCAGTTATTTCTGGTTACAAGAGGTTCAAGCAAGTACTTGAAAATAAAAAGCACAAATGTTGTAACACAGCCAAATCCCAGGGTTATAAAAAAAACGCTGACGGGTATTAACTGTGACAGACCGAACGGTTTAAATAAAAACAGGAACAGGAATATAAACAGGCCAAAAGCCAGAATTGAGATGAACTTTTGCCTGGTTGGTCCCCCTTCCTTATATGGTCTGTTAAATAAATTATTCATTTCATTATACCTGCAGACAAATCTAAATATTATTTGCAAATTTAATTAAGAATAATAAATGACCTGATTATGATGCAAATGTATTCAGGTTAACAGTTTTTGTGCAATTGCTTCTGCCGCTCTTATTCCGTCGACAGCTGATGAGACAATCCCGCCGGCATAGCCTGAACCTTCACCACATGGATATAATCCACCGACACCGATATGCTCCATAGTTTCCTGGTTACGGGGGATCCTTAACGGTGATGAAGTCCTGGACTCCACTGCCAGCACAACAGCTTCATTTGTAAGAAATCCATTCATTATCGACCCGAACAGTTTGAATCCTTCCCTGAGCCTTTTGCTTATCGCAGCGGGGAGCCATTCATGTATGGGTGATGAAGTGATGCCCGGGAAATAGGAGACTTTTGGCAGCAAACCCGATTGTTTACCAGCTATAAAATCGGCAAGACGTTGTGCCGGGGCTCTTTGGGTTCTTCCCCCGTTAATCCACGCTTTCCTGTCAATATCCTTTTGAAGCTCCATGCCCGCCATCTCTTCGTATTTTATGTAATCCTTCAGATCATCAGGTGTTATCTCAGTCACTATTCCCGCGTTTGCATACGGTGAGTTTCTTCCCGAAGGAGACATTCCATTTACCACAACCTCTTCCTGTGAGGTTGCCGATGGAACTATAAATCCACCCGGGCACATGCAGAAGGAATATACTCCGCTGCCATCTACTTGTCTGGCAAGATTATATGAAGCTGCAGGCAGGTACAGTCCCCTTTGATTTCCATGATATTGTATCCTGTCGATAAGATCCTGGGGATGCTCCACCCTCACACCCACGGCAAATGATTTCATCTTAAGGGATATATTCCTTTTATTGCAGATATCGTAAATATCGCGTGCAGAGTGCCCGGTTGCCAGGATGACTTCCGATGAAAGAAATCTTTCATTCCCTGAAGAAATTACACCCTTTATTCTGTTCCCTTCAATAATTATATCGGTTATCTTTTTTTCAAGAAGAAAGATACCGCCTGCATCGAGTATCGATTTCCTTATTCCCGAAATTATCCCGGGGAGCTTATCGGTACCAAGGTGAGGGTGAGCTTCATACATGATATTAGTGTTGGCACCATGGAAGCATAGCAGCTCAAGGACACGTTTATTGTCGCCTCTTTTCCGGGAACGCGTATAAAGCTTTCCGTCGGAATAAGTACCAGCCCCTCCCTCTCCAAAACAATAGTTGCTGTCAGGATCTACTATATGCTCCCGGCTTATTCGTGCAATATCTTTTTTCCGTGACGAAACATCTTTTCCTCTCTCAATTATTACCGGCCGAAGTCCGAGTTCAATCAACCGCAAAGCTGCAAACAATCCTGCGGGTCCAGCTCCCACGATAACAATTTCCCTGCTTTGTGAAACATTTTTGGCACAGAAAGGATCTATCAGTGGTGTAACGTTTTCATCACCTGTGAAGAATTCAACTGTCAGGTTCACCTTTATATTTTTTTGACGTGCATCGACCGATTTTTTTATTATCCTTATCCCTGAAATATTCTCAGCAGGGCAGCGGGCTATTTTGGCAGATGTTAAGAGGATAACATTTTCGTCGGACGAAGCTTCCGGGCTTAAAGTAAGATTTACCTGTACCGGCATGATCATTCAAAATGAAAGGCAAGAATCCAGATCTGTGATTTCATCTTTTCAATTGAATTTCGGAATATCTCGTGACCGGGATCGGTATCATTGACGATTATATTCCTAAAACCATTAGACATTTTCAACTCAACCGAAAATTTGAAATAGGTCAGGTAGAAGTCAAGCCCGGCTCCCATCTCATAATAAAGATCCGGTCGCTTAATCCTTATCCAGACAGGTCTGTCGGGATCAAACTCCTTCTTCCCGGCAAGATCGTACCTGTAATTTAACCCGGTGACAAGATATGGCCTGACATTGTTAAGCCTGTCGCCTTTGTATTTAATCAGAAGCGGAAATTCTATAAAAGATGATTCCAGTTTTTGCTGGTCATTATACAGTACCTGGTTCTTATAATAGCGGATATTCCTTTGTCCAAATGA
>Ga0315542_1000327_pt1 | contig 29249 bp, 31 predicted proteins | sample SalMarSW160120MG_FD_202541 | JGI IMG/M metagenome (GOLD analysis project Ga0315542, IMG submission 202541) | Salt marsh sediment microbial communities from the Plum Island Ecosystem LTER, Massachusetts, United States - Salt Marsh Sediment SW1601-20 ... | reverse complement strand
TCGATCTGGTTTCGGGCCATATCAAACCTAACGGATTTATTTCTGATATTTTGCTTAAAAATGGTGTAAGCATGCAGGAGATTGATCAGACAATAAGAAACTCGAGAGACGTTTTTGATGTGAGAAGAATAAGATCAGGTAATAACTATATCCTCTTCTGCGATAAAGACAGTTCAGCAAGAGCAAGATACCTTGTCTACGAACACGATCCGACAACCTGTTATGTGTTCAGTTTTAATGATTCATTAAATATTACTCAGATCAGGAAACCGTTACAGAGTGAAATAAAATACGCCTCGCTTACAATTGAAACATCACTCTGGGATGCTATGATAGCAAAAGGCTTGCATCCTTCTCTCGCAGTCGAATTGTCTGATATTTTTGCATGGACCGTAGATTTTTTCGGATTACAGAAAGGTGACAGTTTTAAGGTGATATATGAGGAACTCTCAATTGAGGGAAAATCGCTGGGAGCAGGCAGGATTTACGGAGCGCAATTCAATTCATCGGGGTACACGGTCACAGCTGTCCCTTTCATCCAGGATGGAAAAGAGAGTTATTTTGATGTTGACGGAAAGAGTCTGAGGAAAGCATTTTTAAAAGCTCCTCTCCAGTTTACGAGGATCAGTTCCCGTTATTCTTCAAGCAGGATGCATCCTATTCTGAGAATACGCAGACCGCACTATGGCGTTGATTATGCAGCACCCGTGGGTACACCTGTGCATGCTGTAGGTGATGGAAAGATTATTTCAGCCACTACCGAAAACGGTTCAGGTAAAATGGTGAAGATAAGGCATAACAGTGTTTATGAAACAGCCTATTTACATCTCAGCAGGTTCGGAGAGGGAGTCACTCCGGGTGCATTCGTCAAACAGGGTGATATCATAGGTTTCGTAGGTACAAGCGGCCTTTCAACCGGCCCTCATCTCGATTTCAGGTTTTATCTTAATGGCACTCCTGTTGACCCGTTGAAAGTCGATGCCCCTCCTGTTGAACCCATATCTGAAGAGAATGTGGCAAAGTTTGAAAAGATCAGAAGGGTTGTTTTAAGCCTCCTGGGGACCTTCAATTAAAAAATCAGGAAGTTTTACCACAAGATCCTCTATTACCTGTGGAAAATGAAGATATTCGAGGGCATGAACTTTTTCTGCCAGTGATTCGGGAGTATCTGTGGGATCCACTTTACATTTTGCCTGAAAGATTATATCTCCCTTATCGTACAACTTATTAACATAATGAATTGTGATGCCCGATTCTGTCTCATGGTTATTGATCACCGCCTTATGAACAGCTTCTCCATACATGCCTTTCCCTCCATAACCCGGCAATAAGGCAGGATGAATATTAATAATGCGCCGGGGATATTGATCAAGAATATTTTCAGGGACAAGCCATAAGAAACCTGCCAGAACAATAAAATCGATTTTGTACAATGAAAGGTATCGTAATATTTTCCCGGTGACATAAAATTCCTTGCGTTCGAAAAAAACAGCTCTTATATTATGTGTTTCAGCTCTTTTTAGAACGGTTGCCTGACGCTTATTTGATAAAATCAGTGTAACTTGTGCTGTGTTTTTGTTCGAAAAGTAATTAATTATATTCTCTGCATTGGTACCTGACCCTGAAGACAAAATTGCTATATTCCTCATTATTTGATAATTAGTGTTTTTGCTGATTGATTATAAGAATCCCTTAAAATAAGATTATTTTTCTAATTATCAACATATTAAACAGTAGCCTAAATAAAAAAACACCAAATCTCTTGAAAAATATGGGACAAATATATTTCTTTGCATGGTTCATAATCTAATATTAATTAAAATTTATTATTATGTCGGACATTGCCACAAGAGTAAAAGAGATTATAGTTGATAAACTTGGAGTAGACGAATCAGAAGTAACTCCTGAAGCCAGTTTCACCAACGATTTAGGTGCTGACTCTCTTGACACTGTTGAGTTAATCATGGAATTCGAAAAAGAATTCAATATCGGTATTCCCGATGATCAGGCAGAAACCATAGGCACAGTTGGTGATGCTATCAAGTACATTGAGGAGAATGCAAAATAGTTTGCATTGATAAAACCCCATTTATGAGAAGAGTTGTAGTTACAGGTCTTGGAGCATTAACTCCATTAGGTAATAATTTGCATGAATATTGGGAAGGATTAAAAAATGGTATCAGCGGGTCAGTGATGATTACCCGCTTTAATACTGAAAAATTCAAGACCAAATTTGCATGTGAATTAAAAGACTATGACTCAAAAAAGTATTTTGACAGAAAAGAAGCTAACAAACTGGATCTGTTTTCTCAGTATGCATTAATTGCCACTGATGAGGCAGTCGTTGATTCAGGATTAAACCTTGAAAAAGTTAATAAGGACAGGGTTGGTGTTATATGGGCTTCAGGCATAGGGGGTATTGAAACCTTTTATCTGGCTATCAAAGATTATGTTCTGGGAGATGGGACCCCCCGTTTCAGTCCTTTTTTCATCCCCAAGATGATTGGCGACATTGCCGCTGGCCATATTTCCATTAAATATGGCTTCATGGGGCCAAACTTCGGAACTGTTTCAGCATGTGCATCTTCCACAAATTCGATTATAGATGCAGTGAATTATATACGCTGGGGAAAAGCAGATGTTTTCGTTACGGGCGGATCAGAAGCAAGTATCAATGAACCCGGTATTGGAGGTTTTAATGCATTGCAGGCTTTGTCAACTAATAATGATGAATTTAAAACAGCCTCGAGACCTTTCGATAAGACCCGCGACGGATTTGTCCTGGGCGAAGGTGCAGGAGCACTTATTGTAGAGGAGTACGAACATGCAAAAGCCAGGGGTGCAAAAATATATGCAGAATTGGTCGGGACCGGATTAACTGCCGATGCCTTTCATGTCACCGCTCCTCATCCTGAAGGACTCGGTGCACGCAGTGTTATGAAACTTGCAGTTGAGGATGCTTCTCTGAAAGTGGAAGATATTGATTATATAAATGTCCATGGCACAGCAACCCCGCTTGGCGATATCTCCGAAATAAAGGCTATAGTGAGTGTCTTTGGAGAACACGCCTATAAACTCAATATAAGTTCAACAAAATCGATGACCGGTCATCTGCTTGGCGCAGCTGGTGCTACAGAAGCTATTGCTTCGATAATGGCAGTTGTTCACGACATTATTCCCCCAACAATAAATTTCAAAGTGCCTGATCCTGATATTGATCAGAAACTTAATTTAACCCTTAATAAAGCCCAGCATAGAAAAGTTAATGTCGCAATAAGTAATACTTTTGGTTTTGGCGGACATAATGCATCTATCATTATAAAAAAAGCTCAAAATTAGTGTCCTTATTCAGGAAAAGAATAAATGGTACGTACTTGCTTGACGAACAGGAATTTAAAGTCCGCCTGAAAAAACTATTGAGATTTAATCCTGGTAATCTCCAGTTATATGAAATAGCTTTTATTCACCGGTCAGCCTCTTTAACACTTCCAAACGGTAAAAAAGTTAACAATGAAAGGCTGGAGTATCTTGGAGATGCTGTACTGGATGCCATTCTTTCTGATTTCCTGTTCGTAAAGTTCCCCGATGCAAACGAGGGATTCCTCACAAAGATCCGATCCCGGATCGTGAACCGCGACGTCCTGAATCAACTCGCCATTTCAATGGGAATCAACAAGATACTAATTAGCAACATTAATTCAACACATCAGACAAAGAATCTTTACGGTGATGCTTTGGAAGCACTTATCGGGTCAGTCTTCCTTGATAAAGGATTTAAAAAAACAAAAAAACTGTTCCTGAAGAATATGCTTAATAAATATCTCGACCTTAACGTTATTGTAAATACCGATACAGACTATAAAAGTCTGGTATTTGAATGGGTACAGAAACATAAATCGAACCTTATTTTTACATATAATGAAGAATATGATTTCAATCTGAAGAAATCAGTATTTTCCACAACTCTTTTTATTGACAGGGAAGTATTGGGAGAAGGACATGGCTCTTCAAAAAAAGAGGCTGAACAGGAAGCTTCAAGCCAGGCATGGATAAGGCTGAAAGATAATTTTAGCTGATTGGATTTTATTATCACTTTTTTACTTAACTTTAACTGTTTAGGCCATGTAAAATGAAGAGTAATCAAAAAATTACACGGGTACAACTAAAAATGAATCAAAAAGATGAATTTATCCTTTTAGGATTAGTTTCATCGGAACCCGATTATAAGCTCTCTCTCTCAATAAATAGAAAATTCAGAATTTCTCTAAAAAACACATCTCCGGTTAAAATTGGTGAAGGAACAGACAAGGCATTGTCATTCAGCAGGTTTTCTGACACAAAACGTTCTCCGGGGATTATATTTAACCTCTTCTCAAATCGCTCGGAGAAAAATTTCTTACTCAAAAAACTTAATAATGTCGACTATATTTTCCAGGTATATGACCCGGAAAATGAAAGTAATATTGATCAGCTGGCTTCCAGCCTGAGAGAAGTTGAATCTGTAAATGCTGTCTTCAAAATTGATTTAAATACCTTCAAGGATAAGAATTTGCATTACCTAATCCAATAGATTATGGAAAACCTGTATTATAATCTTTCAGAAGAGGAATTTTCAAAAAGCAGAAAAATTCTTTTATGGGTTTTTGCGGCGTTTTTTTTCCTGGCCGGAGTTTATGTTCTTATTGTAAGTCTTGTTATTGGACATAAGAGCATCAAACCAATACTCTCTGCTGCTCCCTTTGGGATCAGCTTTATTGTTACTATTATTGCCACCTTTGCCACAGTTAAGAGGAAAGATCTCTTCTTTTCAATCGACTCGGATAAGATTGAATTCAGATACGGAATATTCAGGCCAAAGAAGCATTCTTTTAAGTGGGATAATATTAAGGAACTTATAATGCCTCAAAAACAGAAAAAGGCAATGCTTGCCTTAAAAGACGGCTCATTTTTTATTATCGACCTGACCTGGCTGCAAAGGAAGAAGACAGGGATAATCAGAAAACGTCTTTACTATTTTGCCAGAGAAAAAAATCTGAATGTAAAAAAGGTCAATACTCTTCCAAAAACCCGTTGAGCCTGGTTTAAAACCTGGCTCAACTATAATTATAAAATTGGAATACCATAAAAAAGAAGGGGCTGACGATTGCCAGCCCCACGTTTTTGATAACCCTAAAACTAACCTAACCTATGAAAAAAACCTCTATATTTTTTAAGCTCAAATATCGTGCCAAATCCTTTACAAATATATATCCAGTTATCCGAACAAAAAAATCTTTTAACCTAAAATTTTGAAAATTAACAATACTTTAATGAAATGTTAATTTTTTTTATTCTTTGGGCCAGGATACTCCCAAAAAACCCTCAATAAACCCGGCCGGGTGTTAAAGAAAGTTAAATTGTGCCGGCATAATATATATACAAGTACTTTTGTATCTGTATGAAGCGGAGAACCATTGTTTTACTGGCCAGCTTTTTTTTTCTGGCTATATCAGGACTTATTCTTATTCAGTTATACTGGATACGCAATGCAATTGCGATTACTGATCAGCAATTCCGTTATAACGCTAATAAAGCCCTTGAATCTGTTGTCCTTAACCTGGAGGAGAAAGAACTAATCAAGAATATCATGGAAGATATTGACCCTTCTTCCACCGATTCAGTTACTGCTGTTGCCCCTCCAAATTCGCCTCTGGCCAGGAAACTTCAGGGTTATCAGCCAAATTCTGCACTTCTTGAAACTTATGGACTCAATAATCCTGATCAGCCAATAGCAATAACAAGTTCCGGTCACAAAATTTATATATCATCTGAAAATGTGCCCTCTTTTGCGCCAGATGAGACAACCGAATCATCGACCCAAATAACCAAGTCAGAAATTTCCGGAAGAGTTACCAACAAAATAGTCTTTCTTGAGAAAATAATGGAAAAAATTCTTCGGAAGACCCCTGATATTAGAGAAAGGATTGACCCTGAAGATCTTACTCAACAACTTCGAAAAGCTCTTAATTCTGTTGGAATAAACCTTAATTTTGAGTTTTCCATAAGATCAGGACGGTATGGCAATATCTGGAAAACACCCGGGTTTACTGATAAGCCGGGGACAAATAAATTCATTATACAACTATTCCCTAACGATCCTGTTCCAAGTCAGAACCAGATAGTTTTGTACTGTCTCCAGGAGGGTCAGTATAAATTTGAAAAAATCGGGAGTCTGGGCTTTCTTTCATTACTTTTTACCCTCCTCCTTCTTATCCTTTCAACTGGAACATTCATTGTTATCTTCAGGCAAAAAAAGATATCGGAGATAAGAAGTGATTTCATAAACAACATGACTCATGAGCTTAAAACACCTATATCAACCATTTCCCTGGCCTCCCAGATGATGGCTGACAAATCAATCTCCGATAAGGATAAAAACATCGATAACCTGGCCAAAATCATTTCTGATGAAAGTATGCGTCTTAAATTTCAGGTTGAGAAAGTGCTCCAGATGGCAATTTTTGAAAAACTGAAACTAAAACTGAAAATGGTCGAACTGGATATTCATGACATAATTGATAAAGTAATAGAGAATTTCACACTTCAGATCAGGAACCTTAACGGGCAGATAAAAAAGGATTACCAGGCAAGTATTTCGCTGGCAATGATTGATGAGATACATTTTCTTAATTCAATTTCCAACCTCATCGATAATGCTATTAAATATTCGAAAGATGAGCCATTCATTATGATTTCCACACGCAATTATAAAAAAGGTATTGTTATTACCATAGAGGATAAAGGAATAGGGATAAGCAAAGAAAGCCTTAAGCGGATTTTTGATAAGTTCTATCGTGTCCCGTCAGGAAACTTGCATAATGTAAAAGGATTCGGACTGGGATTAAGCTATGTAAAGAAAATAATAGAGGAACACAATGGTACTATTAAGGTAGAAAGCCAGGTAAATAAAGGTACCAGATTCATCATTTTTCTTCCTCAGGATATTTAAAAATGATGGTTCGTTCAGAGCAGCAAAAAATGATAAACCATGAAAAACACAAAAGTTCTTTTAGCTGAAGATGACAGTAATCTTGGCAATTTGCTGAGAAATTATCTCACTGCCAAAAATTATGAGACTATGCTATACGAAAACGGCTCCCTTGCTCTGCAAGCTTTTTCTTCTGGCAATTTCGGACTTTGTATACTCGATATTATGATGCCTGAAATGGATGGACTGACTCTTGCAAAAGAGATACGCCTTAAAGATCCCAATGTGCCGATAATTTTTCTTACAGCCAAGAACCAGAAAGAGGATGTTATCGAAGGATTTAAATACGGCGGAGATGATTATATCACCAAGCCATTCTCCATGGAAGAGCTTCTGTATCGCATAGAAGCCATTTTGAGAAGATCAGTTAATACTGCCATAAAGAAGAAGGAGAATTCTTATGTCATCGGAGATTACACCTTTGATCCTCTTAAACAGATACTTGCTCACAAGAATCAATCCATTAAACTTACAACAAAGGAATCAGAATTACTTGAATTGCTTTGCATTCACGGAAATGAAATACTTGAAAGGAACTATGCATTAAGAACAATCTGGATTGATGACAACTATTTTAATGCCAGGAGTATGGATGTTTACATAACCCGCCTCAGGAAATATCTCAGGAATGACCCTTCGGTTAAAATCCTGAATGTTCATGGAAAAGGTTACAAATTACTAAGCTGATGACTTGTAGAGACGTTGCATGCAACGTCTCTACCACAAATGCAACGTCGTTTATACAATTTTAATCTAATTTCAGGACAGCCAGGAAAGCCTGTTGAGGGACTTCCACATTTCCTACCTGCCTCATCCTTTTCTTCCCTTTTTTCTGCTTCTCCAACAACTTTCTTTTTCGTGTTATATCACCCCCATAGCATTTGGCAGTAACATCTTTCCTCACAGCTTTAACTGTTTCGCGGGAGATGATTTTTGCACCGATAGCAGCCTGAATAGCAATATCGAATTGCTGACGTGGTATTAATTCCTTAAGCTTTACACACATTCTTCTCCCAAAATCGTATGCATGACCACGGTGTATAAGAGTTGACAGGGCATCAACCATCTCACCATTAAGCAGTATATCAAGCCTTACAAGATCAGCTTTCTGATAGCCAGAATAATAATAATCAAAAGAGGAATAGCCTTTTGATATACTTTTTAGTTTATCATAGAAATCAAACACAATTTCAGCAAGAGGCAACTCAAAAGTAATTTCAACCCTGTCTCTGGTCAGATAAACCTGGTTTTTAAGAATCCCCCTTTTATCAATACACAGATTCATGATTGAACCTACATATTCCGATTGAGTAATAACCTGAGCGATAATATATGGTTCCTCGATACGATCAATATTTGTAACAGGGGGCAGTCCTGAAGGGTTATGCACATCAATCTCTTCTCCCCGTGTGGTATAAACCTTATAAGAAACATTTGGTACAGTTGTTATCACATCCATGTCAAACTCCCTGTCAAGCCTTTCCTGTACAATCTCCATATGAAGCAAACCAAGAAAACCACATCTGAAACCAAATCCAAGTGCTGCAGATGATTCCGGAATAAATGTAAGAGAAGCATCGTTCAGCTGTAATTTTTCTATAGATATCCTCAGATCTTCATATTCATCAGCATCAACAGGGTAAATCCCTGCAAACACCATAGGCTTTACATCTTCAAATCCCGCTATTGCTTTTTCACACGGATTTTTTACATGGGTAATTGTGTCACCAACTTTTACTTCAACCGAGTTTTTTATTCCTGATATAATGTAACCAACATCGCCGGTTCCCATCTTCTCCCTTGGGGCCTGTTTAAGTTTCAACACTCCTATTTCTTCTGCGTTATATTCATGATCGGTACTCACGAACTTAACCCTTTCGCCTTTACGAATTGTGCCGTTAACAATTTTAAAATATGCAATGATACCCCTGAAGGAATTGAAAATGGAATCAAATATAAGAGCCTGCAGTGGTGCATCAGGATTACCTGCAGGAGCTGGAATACGACTGACAATATCTGTAAGAATTCTGTCCACTCCCATTCCTGTCTTTGCACTTGCTTCGATGATGTCCTCCCTTTTGCATCCAACCAGGTCAACTATTTGATCTTTTACCTCTTCGGGCATTGCAGCAGCCATATCCATTTTGTTCAATACAGGAATTATTTCAAGATTATGGTCGATAGCCATATAAAGATTTGATATTGTCTGTGCCTGAATGCCCTGAGTAGCATCAATCACGAGCAATGCCCCTTCGCATGCAGCAATTGAACGCGATACTTCGTATGAAAAATCAACGTGCCCGGGAGTGTCTATGAGATTCAGGAAATATTTCTGTCCCTCTTGAAGGTATTCCATCTGAATGGCATGGCTCTTTATAGTAATGCCCCTCTCCCTTTCAAGGTCCATATCATCAAGGACCTGTGCCTGGTATTCTCTGGCGGTTATGGTATTGGTCCTTTCAAGTAACCGGTCGGCCAGGGTACTTTTTCCATGATCAATATGAGCTATTATGCAGAAATTCCGGATATTGTTCATAGAATATGCTTGCTTTAAATCAGGTGCAAATATATAAAAATATCGATTCCATTATATTAATACGTAGAGCCGGCTCTGAGAGCCGGCTCTACAATTTAAAAATTTGATATAATTAAAAAAATTATAATATAATATTACATCATACCCGGCATTCCGCCACCCATGCCCTGCGGTGGCATTGCAGGATTTTCTTCTTTCTCCTCTACAACAACCGCTTCGGTAGTAAGAAACATACCAGCCACTGAAGCAGCATTTTCGAGAGCAACACGGGCAACCTTAGCAGGATCAATAACGCCTGAAGTATATAGTTTTTCGTATTTATCTGTTTGAGCATTATAACCATAGTCGGCTTTCCCCGATTTAACATTCTGTACCACGACAGCACCTTCCTGTCCGGCGTTTATAGCTATCTGGCGCAAAGGTTCTTCAATTGCTCGTTTTACAATTTCAATACCTGTTGTCTGATCCTCGTTATCGCCTTTTAATCCTTCAAGGGCAGCCATTGCACGAATATATGCAACACCACCACCAGGGACAATGCCTTCTTCTATTGCAGCGCGGGTTGCATGAAGTGAATCATCAACACGGTCTTTTTTCTCTTTCATTTCAACTTCTGAAGAAGCACCTATATAAAGAACAGCAACACCACCTGCTAATTTGGCAAGGCGCTCCTGTAATTTTTCTTTGTCATAATCAGAAGTAGTGGTTGTCATCTGCTGCCTTATCTGGGCTACACGTGCTTTGATCATCTCTTTGTCGCCTGCACCGTTTACAATTGTTGTGTTTTCTTTATTTATCGTAACTTTTTCTGCTGTACCAAGCATTTCGAGAGTTGTATGTTCCAGTTTCAGTCCCTTTTCTTCTGAAATTACTGTGCCGCCTGTCAGGATGGCAATATCTTCAAGCATCTCTTTCCTTCTGTCACCAAATCCCGGAGCCTTAACGGCACAAACCCTCAATGAACCACGTAAACGGTTTACAACAAGTGTTGCCAAAGCCTCTCCTTCAACGTCTTCTGATATTATTAATAAAGGACGTCCATTTTGGGCAGTTGACTCAAGAACCGGCAACATATCCTTCATTGTAGTAACTTTTTTGTCATAGATAAGGATATAAGGATTCTCCAGTTCAGCTTCCATCTTTTCAGCATTTGTAACAAAATAAGCGGAGATATACCCCCTGTCGAACTGCATTCCTTCAACAACTTCTACTGAGGTTGTGGTCCCTTTTGATTCTTCAACAGTTATTACACCTTCTTTATGTACTTTACCCATAGCCTCGGCAATGAGTTTTCCTATTTCCTGATCGTCGTTGGCTGCAATTCTTGCAACCTGTTCAATTTTACTAAGATCGTCACCAATGACTTTTGCCTGTGTTTTAAGGTGTGCCACAACTTTTTCAACTGCTTTGTCAATACCTCTTTTAATATCCATTGGATTAGCGCCGGCAGTAATGTTCTTCAGTCCGACATTGATTATAGACTGGGCAAGAACAGTAGCCGTAGTAGTACCATCACCTGCCATATCCCCTGTTTTGGATGCTACCTCTTTTACCATCTGGGCACCCATATTTTTAAATGGATCAGAAAGTTCGATCTCTTTAGCAACGGTTACTCCGTCTTTTGTTATCTGGGGAGCACCGTATTTTTTTTCAAGTACTACATGACGTCCTTTAGGACCAAGTGTCACTTTAACTGCATCAGTTAACTGATCAACACCTTCTTTCAGAAGGGCACGTGCATCGATATTAAATTTAATCTCTTTTGCCATATCATTATTATTTTTATTTGTTTGCTAAAAATTATGCTATAAACAGAATGTCCGACTGAGAAACAAGCAGGTAATCTTCACCGTCGATGGAAAGCTCCTGCCCGGCATATTTACCATAAAGAACAGAATCTCCTTTTTTTACTTCCATCTCTTCATCTTTTTTTGCTGCTCCGACAAGAATTACTTTTCCCTGACGGGGTTTTTCCTTTGCGGAATCGGGAATAATTATTCCACTTGCTGTTTTTTCTTCAGCTTCATCAGGTTTCACAAGAACCTTTCCTGCTAAAATTTTGCCTTTCAATTGTGCCATTTTATATAGTTTTAAAGTTAAACATCATTTTCCGACTTCCTCCTTAAGCATAATCTGTGCCAAATTGGAAAAAATGACATTTTTGATTTTCAAAGTGTATTTTAAACCTTTTTGCATGACAGATTTTTTGGATAAAATAAATTAATAATCATAATTATCTGATATACAGAAATATATATTTAAAACAGAAAGTGTCAGTATGTGACAAACTGACACTTATGGATATCATTCAACTTAATCAACTTCTATTTTTTTGGCTGATCCTGACCAGTTGGTTGTGGTGTAGAGGAAGGAGGAACAGCCGTCGGAAGTGTTGGGATTGCATTAGGATCAACAGTATTTCTTATCTGGTTCTCAATTCTTGAATGTTCTGCTGTTGTCCCCCGGGGAATTGTTGCAGTAGCAACAACACATAATATTAAGATTGCACCTGCCAGTGTCCATGTTGACTTTTCAAGAAAATCTGCGGTTTTACGTATACCCATCGACTGACCTGCTGAGGTGAAGTTAGCAGCCAGACCACCTCCCTTTGAGTTCTGAACCAGGACAATCAGAATCTGGAGGAAACATGCTATAATCACTAATACTGAAACAAAAATATAAATTCCCATTTGTTCATGTTTTAATAAACTCTTTAACCTTTTCAATTTGAGATGCAAAGTAACTGCTTTTTTCCGGAAATTTCAAACTTAATTTTTCATAAATATCTATTGCTTTCGAGTAATAACCCTGACTGACATAAATTCTGGCAAGGGTTTCTGTAACAAAACCGCCTGTTTCTTCAATAAAAGGTTTTGAAATATCGTCAACAGGGTAATCTGTTTTATCCCTGTTTGGTTCAATGCGCGGATTTGCAATGATAAATTTATCTATTAGCTCCGACTGTTGCTGTCTCTTCGAATTATTATCCTCTGGTTTTAAAATTTCATGGTTACTATCTTCGCCTTCAGAAATCATTTGCCGTGTTTCGCCAAGATCAAGTTCCAGCAGGTCATTGCTCTCAGGAACTGTTATCCCGGGGTCCATATAAAAGACCTTTTCATTATTATCAGAGGAGTCGTCATCTGTCACAAGGATTATCCCGGCAGAATCTTCATTTTCTGATTCTGAAGATATTAATATGGAATGACCGGGAGCGAGAATATCCTTATCCCCCTCCTCCCCGTCACCGGTTTCTCCAAAATCCTTTTCGATTTCATATATCAGGTCTTCGCTGTTTTTTGCTGATTCAATTACAGTCTGCTGAGTATTATAATCGGGTTCTTTAACAGGGTGTTCTTCATTTATTACAGGACTTTGTTCAGCTTCCTTTAATGAGTTCCTGTTAAGAAAATAATAAAGAACCTCCCTGTCTGCTATATGAACTGCAGAATTTCTAAGCTGGCTTTCAAATTTCACATCAGAATTGTTCTGCAATCCTTTTAAAAGGATCATATGAGCACTCTGAAAATAGGGAAAGATATTTATAAGTTCATAAACATCACTAATCATCTGACGATTCATCTGAACAGTATCTTCAATCATATGTAAGAATTCATTTCTGTTCATACGGGTTACCAGTTAACAAAGGCCTTATTAAAAATATCTTCCACAAGCTGTGTAACAATCTGATCAGAAAGTTCTTTCTCTACAGCACTAAGGTCAAAACTGCTTTTATAGTCTGCATACCTCGAAAATGTCTGTTCGAAGCTGAGTTCCGGTTCTAATGCATTTGTAAATTTTACTTTCACCGTTATTGTGAACCTGTTCATGGCTGCGTAAGCATCAGCTGCAACTGTAAGAGGGACCGTTTTATAATCGGTTATTTCACCTTCAAAACTCACATCACCTATTCCGGTCACATATCGAAGATTAGTCTGATTCCTGCATTTATCAATGAGCGCATCAGTTATAGACTGGCTTAGCCCAACCTGAACCAGCGATGCCCTGTTCTGGAAATATTGAACACTTAAAGTCTTTACCGCAGGAGAGATACTGGCCCCGGTAAACGAATATGATACTTTGCATCCATCCAGTAAAACAGCTGCAAGAAGGATTAAAACCACTGAAATCCTTATGCATATATCTTTAATTCTTTTTTTATGAATCAATCCCATATTCCTTAATTTTCCTGTACAGGGTCCGTTCTGAAATACCAAGTTCATTAGCCGCCATTTTTCTTTTACCATTGTATTTTTCCAGAGCTTTCTTTATCATCTCCACTTCTTTGTCAGCCAGAGATAAAGATTCTTCAATAACCTCTTCCGTATCCTGTATATCTTTCATACCCTGATGCTGTTTAGCCAGATCAACCGGTGATGCATCAGATTCAGTGTGACTATCATCTCCCCTATCAGCTTCCCTGAAAAGATTCTTAATTACTCTTGAGTTTGTAGTCTGAAGAGAAACATCAATATCACCTTTTCTGATCAGGTCAAATACAAGTTTTTTAAGGTCATTCATGTCGCTTTTCATATCGAAAAGTATCTTATATAATATTTCCCGTTCGGAAGAGAATGATTTATCGTTTTCTTTTTTAATTATTGCAGGCAACTTAATTCCACCATATTCAGGAAGATAACTATGAAGAGTAGTGCCATTGATCTCCCTCTCACTTTCAATTATTGATATTTGTTCAGTTATATTTTTGAGTTGTCTGACATTACCAGGCCATGAATAATTTAAGAGAATATTTTTAGCATCTGAATCCAGTCTGATGGCTGGCATTCTGTATTTTTCAGCAAAATCAACTGAAAATTTCCGGAAAAGAAGAAAAATATCTTCACCCCTTTCCCTTAATGCCGGTATTTTTATTGGCACTGTATTAAGCCTGTAGAAAAGATCCTCCCGGAATTTATCATTATCGATGGCTTTGGGTACATCAACATTACTTGCTGCAATGACCCTGACATTTGTCTTCTGAACCTTTGACGAGCCAACTCTTATAAATTCACCCGTTTCCAGAACTCTTAGAAGACGGACCTGTGTTGACAAAGGCAGATCCGAGATTTCGTCAAGAAAAATTGTTCCGCCATCAGCAACTTCGAAATATCCTTTTCTGCTTTCTGTTGCTCCCGTGAAAGCTCCTTTTTCATGACCGAACAGTTCAGAGTCAATTGTTCCCTCAGGTATTGCTCCACAGTTAACAGCAATATATTGTCCGTGCTTTCTGCTGCTGTAAGTATGAATTACCTGTGGGAAAATTTCCTTACCCGTCCCACTCTCTCCTGTAATTAATACTGAAAGATCTGTTGGCGCCACCTGAACGGCTATATCTATTGCCCTGTTCAGACCGTCGAAATTACCTATGATTCCGAACCTTTGCTTAATATTTTGCAGATCTCTCATCTCCTGTTTTTCTAATGCTGCGAATTTAAGGTTTTTTTGAAACATTGGGAAATGCATTTTTCGTAATTTCGCAATATGAAAGAATATCAGCAATATAATTTTGGCGGTATAATACCTGCACGTTTTGCATCATCAAGATTTCCGGGCAAGCCCCTGGCATTAATTGGTGACAAACCCATGATCCAGAGAGTTTACGAGCAGGCAAGCAAATCGCTTGACTTTGTTTGGGTAGCAACCGACGATAAGAGAATATTCGACAAGGTCATAAGTTTTGGAGGCAAAGCAATTATGACTTCAGCCGATCATGTGAGTGGAACGGACCGATGCGCTGAAGCAGTTACTCATATAAATGCAGAAACTGATCATAAAATTGATATAGTCATAAATATACAGGGCGATGAACCCTTTATAAAACCTGAGCAGATCGATCTTATTAAGGAGTGCTTCAACGATTTTGAAGTAGAGATAGCCACGCTTGTAAGGAAGGTTGAACGGGGGGAGGACATTTTTCATCCGAACCAGCCTAAGGTTATCCTTAACATATTTGGAGACGCAATATATTTCAGCCGGGCAGCAATCCCTTTTTTAAGAGATGTGGAAATGGCTGAATGGACCATAAAACATGTCTATTATAAGCATATTGGCCTTTACGCATACCGGACTGAAACACTTAAGAAAATTACAAAGCTGGCTCGAAGTCCGCTGGAAATTTCCGAATCTCTGGAACAAAACAGGTGGATTGAAAACGGATTCCATATAAGAACAGCTCTGACTTCATGGGAAAGTATTGGTATCGATATTCCTGAAGATCTTGAAAAAGCAAAACTACTTTTAGAACATTTTAAATAATAAATGCTTAACTTTAGCACAGTTTTTGATAGAGATAAATAAATAAGGTATTTATGAGGAGATTTCTACTCGTCATTATCTTGTCGGTATTCACCTTAATTCTTCAGGCACAGAAGGATACAACTAATGTTATTGGTTCGCTGCCTCAGAATGATATTTCCAGAAACTCATCATACGTTAATATTACCATTTATCCGGTTCCTGTTAGGCATAACATTTTCACAATTAAAGCCGACAAAAATATCTCTTTTGTCAGGATTACCAATATCATTGGTCAGGACATTTACAGGATCAAATATAATGACCCGCTGCAACTGATAAAGATCATGCTTGATAACCCCAAAAGGGGAATGTACCTCGTAACTATTATGTTCGACGACGGAACCCGAACCGTAAAAAAGATAATGGTTGAGGAATCTGAATAAGGGATATATTTTATTTTATCTCATTAACTGAAGTTTTCGGAGGAAATTTCCGCCTCTTAAAAGCCACAATAACCATATTAATTAAACGATGTTAAACATTCATGAATTACGATTGTTAAGTTAAATAAGGGATATGATCAGTTGTACAATTATAATAGTAGAATAAAGCTATGGAAGATGGTCTGAACGTATTTTCGATAAAAGACCTTGAAAATTTTTCGGGTATTAAAGCACATACCATAAGGATATGGGAGAAAAGATACAAGATTCTTGAACCGGACAGAACTGATTCAAATATCCGGACCTACAGTGAAACAGAGCTTAAGAAGATTCTTAATGTAGCTTACCTTAACCGTAACGGGCTGAAAATATCTAAAATTGCCAGGCTTAACGAGGATGAACTTACACAGAAGGTAATGACATTAAGCAGCAAACACGATGATATTAATCAGGATTTCCAGCCCGGGAAAATCCTGATGTCAGCAATCAGATTTAATGAACTTTCATTCAAGGAAGCATTAATGCCATTCATTAGCACACATGGCATTGAAGAAGCTTATTCAATGAATTTTTATCCTCTTCTCGAAAAAGCCAGGATTCTTTGGCAAACAGGCAGCCTTTCAAGAGCACAGGAACAATTTGTCAGAAATACCATCAAGCAGATAATTATTATCGAAGATAATCTTATCAAACCTTCAACGGTCAAACCGAAGCCCGCAATTGCTATGATAAATACATCTGATAATCTTACGGACAATAACTTCCTGTTTTATAAATATGTACTTAAAAAAAGGGGTTACGATGTAATTTTTACAGGGGGAATACTTCCTGCATCAGAAGTAATTGAGATACATAAAATAAAAGCATTTGAATATCTGGTTGTAAATTCAAGCGCTTTTGATTTTGCCGAAAGAAAGATAGGGTATTTCACCAGCATCGGGAAGTCGCTGATGCTAAAAAAGATCATTCTTACAGATTCTCCTGAAGAATTTACAAAGAAAGTGTATGATAAGCTTATAATAACAAAAGATCCTCCAGGGTTTATCAAAGTGATTAATTCATTAAAATAAGCTGTTATTCTTCTGTTTATGAAACGGGGAACTTAAGAATTTCTCATTATTAGAATTATTTTACCAGTCTTAGAAAATATCTTTTTTCAGATGAAAAGTCAATTTCCGGATTTTTTGCATTCATATCAGAAATCTGTTTAATCATCCTCTCAGCAAATTCCTTTATTTTGGAACCTGAGTCATTATTGAACCGGTGATCAACAGCTTTTGTTATTTTTACAACTTCGCGCCATGTATTAAGTGTATTATTATCCATATAACATCCTGAAAATACTTCCCATAAATAACTAACTGCGAGCGATGAAGGATGCAGCATATCTTCGTCATAATACCTGTAATCGCGTAAATCATCCATAATCAGTTCGTACGCAGGAAAATATTGTGGCATAATATTATGCTTCAGGAGTTCCTCAACTGCTAGAAACAATACTGATTTGCTTACCTGATTGCCATGTGCACCATCTTTCCAGTGCCTTACAGGGCTGATAGTAAAAATGATTTTCAATTCGGGAAAAAGTAATTGCAATTTATCTAATTGCAATGACCACAATTTAACAATTTCATCAATTGAGAGCAATTCATTATCAAATTCCCCGGAAGGAATCTTATGACAGTTTGAAACCACATCTCCTGATTTTTTAAACCTGTAAACCCTGGCTGTTCCAAATGTTATGAACAGGAACCTGGCTTTTTTCAGAAATGAGAATGCCTCTTTTGACTTACTGTTGATCTTTTGAATTGTCTTCGAGGAGTCGTCAGATGAAAAATCGGTATAATGATTGAAACTAAGCCAGGTCCCGTTATACATGAAAAGATCATCCTTATTATATTCCCGGCCGGAAATAATTGTTTCGAGGGTATTGCATACAGAAACAGGATTATAAACAGTTCCCGAAGGATTCATCATTACCGGCATGTGCCCTGTTTCCATCTGAGATCCGATTAATGATGAAAAACACGATCCTATGAACATAACAGGATCCTTATATGTTATTTTATAAGGAGAAGGTTTAATTTTGAAAGTTGTTCTGAGTTCCATTTATAAAGTAAAAAAGTGCATCGCCAGTTTTATCTGTCTATCCAGTTTAAAATATACCTGAAAACCTCTTCTTTGAATGGTTCATTATGCAACTCGTGATAACCGCCATCCCATATCTTTAATTCAACCATATCAGTTTTTCCTGCAAATTCCTTACTAGCTTCCGGAGAACATATCAGATCATCACTGCCATGAATCAGCAAAGTCGGGATTTTCAATTCCGAAGCATGTGCAAGAGAGTATTTAGCGGCATTCATTGCGCTATAAAACAGACCCACAGATATTTTATCATGAACAAGAGGATCAGATTTATATTTCTCAACAACATTCCCATCATGCGAAATTTGATTTACAATCAGGCCTGCCGGTTGAACCAACCCCGGAAGTATGAGTCTTGTCACAGATGCCATAATAACTTTGGCCTTCGGCGGTTCAAAAGCCAAACGCAACCAGGGAGAAGTAACAATAGCTCCCTTAACCTTCGGAGATTTCCTGAGAATATAATTAAGGACCACACCACCCCCGAGGCTATGACCATAAATATATACAGGGATCCCCGGAAATGTCTGGTAACATGTCTTTAAAAGGATATCAATCATTTCGTCAAGCCAGTCAAAATTTTTTATATGGCCTCTCCTGCCATCTGAACGACCATGCCCCGGAAGATCAAGACCGGCAAAGCCTATTCCCTCATTACTGAACAATCCGGCCCAGTTTGCATACCTTTGAATATGCTCCCCAATGCCGTGGACCATTATAATCACGGCCCGTGTGTTTTCACCGGGACTCTGAATGATCCCTTTTAAAACCAGCCCGTTATTTAACCTGATATTGAAATCCATATTTAATTTTTCCTAAAAATACGAAACTTAAATGTTCAATAAAAGACCGCGAAGGATATTAACCTGTATTTAATGAAACCTTAACTGATTCTTAACCTAATCATCACATTTGAGGCTTATTTTTGTAATTATATAATAATAAAACCTTATCAGAGTAAAAAAATCAATTATTAAAATCGAAACAGGAAAAGAGAGAATCATGAAATATTTATTTATACAATATTTATAATTAGTTAAACAAAATGAAGGTAACTAGCTATATAAAAAGTCGTTACTGTTTTCTATTATTTATAAAACAGGCAGAATATAACGATTTTAAGATATTAAGATTTGCATATCTTTATTTATGAGTTTAAATTTGTTTCAACAATATAAATCGAAGAGTTATGACACAGTTTGAATTCAACACCAGCCTCATCGAAATGAAAGGAAATCTCCAAAGATTCGCGATGAGCCTTACTTCGGACCGAGATTCTGCTTTGGATCTTGTTCAGGATACATTACTGAAAGCAATTACTTACAAGGATAAATTCGTGGATTATACTAATCTCAAAGCATGGGTTTTTACCATAATGAAGAACACCTTCATAAATAATTACCGCAGAAATGTTAAAGAGAACACAATAATAGACGGTACCCGGGATCTTTATTATATTAATCAGCCGCATGACAAGGGTTTTATTTCACCTGAGTCAAATTACTCCGAAGGTGAAATAGAAAAAGCAATAGATTCACTGAATGATGAGTTCAGGATCCCGTTCCGGATGCATATTGAGGGTTATAAATATAAAGAGATTGCCGATGAACTCGGATTAAAAATCGGGACGGTAAAAAGCAGAATATTCTTTACCAGGCAGAAACTTATGCTGATGTTAAAAGATTATGTAAGATGATAAAAAGTGTAATTTAATAGTTGGTAGTTTTTAGTTTATCGGGGTAAAAAGGCTGATCTGATCAGCCTTTTTTTGTTACCTTAATTATAACACCTGTCAGAACAAAAACCAGGAATATTCCTGAAACTATCCATGCCCATTTGTTTGGAATCTTGGATTCTGCCCACATTTCATATGGCTCTGTCATGAAGAAATCTGATTTTACAGGCCAGAGCAGGATTTGACTGCTGTCAATAAAACCATTGGTTCCGGTCAGATCTCCCGGCATAGATATTCTTACGGAATATTCTTTAAAATTAATCCAGAAGTTATTGGAGGCTATATCCAAAGCCGAATCGGCTTCATTTTTATATTTCAGCGCATTTGTTTCTCCTATGAACTGCCTCAGTAAAATGCCATGCGCCCACAAGCTGTCCAGTTTGTCCTCATTGGATTCACATATCTTCACAAAATCATCTTCACGCGATTTAAGAGATGCCAGGGAAAGTTCTCCACCAACTTTCCCTTTTGTCAGCTTCGAAAATTCTCCTATCCATTCTGAGACCAGGTTTTTCATTGTCCATTTATCAGTCTTTATTTTGATTGAATCATTTAATGCCTTATATTTCAGACTATCAGGACCCGTAGCTTTCTCAGCCTTAAAATTATCAGGAGAAAAGAAATAATGTAATTCCTCGGTGTTGAGATAATCGCGCAAAGGATAACCATATTCCAGTTTTTTGTCAATTCTCTCCGTAAACCTGTACTCAGTATTAAACCATTTGAATTTCTTTAAAAAAATGGCTTTTCTTGTAATCATTTTGTTAGCCCCGGAATCATTTTTATATGTCAGGTTGAGTTCATCCACATTTTTGAAAGTTTTTTCCGCTCTCTTAATCCAGGTAGTGTCCCCTTTTTCATCCACTTCAGATGAATCTTTTACGGTCCAGGAACTATCAAACGGGACCTGAAGATCAGAATGTTTGAACTTATTCTCATTATTTCGCATTTCAATCTTTCTGGTAATCGATCCGTCAGGATGTATAAAATTTGTCACCACTGTTTCCGGTTCATCACATGACACGACCATCAACAGAAGAAAGGATACCAATACTTTTAATTTTTTTCTTTTCATGGCGTTAAAGATTAATTTTTGTGCGATTTTTTTCATTTAGCTTTTTTTCAATATACTTTTTCAGTTCAGGATCTGAATCGATCAGGTTAATCAGATCCCGGTACTTATCCTGTAATTCATTAACCGATTCAAGCAGCTGGTCCAATTGCTTTTGCGAAATATTTATATTATCGGAAGGCAACTTCATCCCGGTAAATTTAAATATCAGTAATTCCTTTTTAAAAGCCCCTGAAGAAAATGATGATCTTGGTCCTTCAGTAACAATAGTCCTCCGGCTCAGATAATTTATCTGCCTGAGTATGACCCCCTGTTGATAGACAAAGATCAGAATCAGTATAACAGAAGCAGCAATAAGACTTCGCCTGACCCATCCGATATATGCCCATCCAAAAAAGAAATTGACCACATTATCGATATTAAAGGCCGAATGACGGGTCTCTGAAATCCTTTTTATCACCCCAGCTTCAATTTCCTCTTTCGAATCTAATTTAACTCCGGATTCCCTGAGTAAGTTAATGAGCCTGTTATAATTTTCATCTTTCATTTTCATCATGACAAATATTTTTCCATCATCTCAGATATTCTTTGCCTTGCATAATGCAGGTTTGCTTTTATACCTGTTTTACTCATTCCTGTAATTTCTGATATTTCATCGTTCGACATCTGCTCAAGCTCTGATAAAACGAATATGGCTTTTTGCTTAGGGCTTAATTTCTGTGTCAAAATGTTAATTATACCTGCAGTTTCACTATTCTCCAGTTCAGAAGAAGGCTCCTCGGAAATTCTGTTCGAAATGATTTCCCAGGTTTTTTCATCAGGTGAAAATTCCGGATTTCGCTTCCTCTTTCTCAACTGATCATAACATTTATTTACCACAATTCTGTAAATCCATGTTTTATACCCCCCTGCCGATCTGATCTTTTTAAGTTTTTGCCAGATAGTGACCATGGTTTCCTGCACCACATCTTTTGCCTGGTCATCGTCGCCGAGCATCCTGAAAGCTACCGAGTATGCAAAAGGGGTCGTCTGTTCAATAAGTTTTCTGAAACTGGTCAGGTTCCCTCCCATACACTCTTCTATTAGTTTTAAATCTGTCAAAATACTTGCGGTATTGTATTAATAAGACGACAATTATTTACCAAGGTAAAAAACATATGGTAATTTTATATTGAAAACTTAATAAATGGCTATGCAAAAAATTATCACATTCAGGACTGACCAGCAGAATGGTTTATACGATATTACATCGGATGTGGTGTCGCTGATTAAAGCAAGTAAAGTCAGGTCAGGCATTGCTTCAGTTTATGCAAGAGGATCAACAGCAGCTATAATGATACAGGAGAACTGGGATCAGTCTGTTCAAAATGATGTTGTTACGCTTCTGCGCAGAATTATTCCCCCAGGCATATGGGAACACGACAGACAGGATAACAACGGGGATGCTCACCTTAAAGCAGGTTTAGTAGGAGCTTCTGAAACCATACCGATTATAGATTATAATCCGGGGCTGTCAACATGGCAGAATATATTCTTCTGCGAGTTTGACGGACCGAGAGAACGAAGAGAAGTTGTTGTTACAATAATTGCAGAAAAATGATATTGAGATCAGACATCAGATTTTGTAACAATTGTTACATTTCTCATAAATGGTTCATATTTTCTTCGAGCTATGGCTGAAGTGCCAAAAAGGTTGTTAAACTGTTCTTCTGAAAGACTGATCCATTCTTGAGGGCTCATATTTCTGATTTTTTCCGGAAGCTCAAATTCCTGAACGCCTTTTTGGTTTACTTTTTTATTCCATGGACATACTTCCTGGCAAAGGTCACACCCGTATACTCTTCGTCCAAGATTTGGAATAATGTCTTCCGGCACAGGTCCTCTGTTCTCTATCGTCAGGTTTGCAATGCACTTACGGGCATCTATAGTCCGGTTAAGGTTTATTGCTCCTGTCGGACACAAGTCAATACATAATGTACAACTGCCACAATTATCTGCTTTATGTGGTTCGTCATAATCAAGTTCAATATTGAGAATCAAGGTCCCTATAAAAAAGAAGGACCCGATTTTTTTATTTATCACAACTGAATGCCGGCCCTGCCATCCAAGTCCCGCCTCGCTTGCCCAGGCTTTTTCAAGAAGAGGTGCAGAATCCACAAAAGAACGTCCCATGGCTTCCGGTCTGATTGTCCGAATAAAAGCAAACAGCTTTTCCAGTTTCTTTTCAATTACTGTATGATAATCAATGCCAAAAGCGTATCTTGAAATAACCGGAACTCCTGGTTCTGATTGAATTTTATCGGTATAATAACCAAGACCCGTGACAATAAGAGATTTTGCTGCCGGAACCAGTGACTGTGGATCGATCCTTCTTTCCGGGTTCCTGGCAAGGTAGTTCATTTCACCGTTCATCCCTGCAGCACACCAGTTTTTTAAAATACTTTCGCGCTCCTTAAGAGGTCTGGCCCCTGCTATGCCACACAGGTCAAATCCCAGGTCAAGGGCTTTTTCCTTTATCAGAATTGAAACGGATCTGTCAGCCGATGCTGCCATTTTCAGGATATTTTAAAGAAATCCAAGCTCAAGTTTTGCCTCATCGCTGAGCATGCTCTTATCCCATGGCGGGTTAAAAGTAAGTTTAAGGTCACATTCCTTAACACCCCTGGTTCCTCCTACCTTATATTTAACCTCCTCAATAAGTTCCTCTGCCATCGGGCAGTTAGGAGCAGTAAGTGTCATTGTAATATGCGCTATATGCTCATCGTCAATATTTATCTCATAAATAAGTCCCAGGTCATAAATATTCACCGGGATCTCCGGATCATAAATACTTTTCAGTACTTCTCCTATCCTTGTTTCAATTTCAAGTTGTTCTGTCGGATCCATATTCTAATACTATTTTTTTATTGCATTGAATGCCATCGCATAAAGTTTTATCTGACGAACCATTGAAAGCAGTCCGTTTGAACGCGTCGGGGAAAGATTTTGCCGGAGCCCTATTTTTTCTATAAAATAGAGATCTGATGAAATTATCTCTTCCGGTGTCCTGTTCGATAACACTTTAATAAGAAGAGCCACAATACCCCTTGTAATAATTGCATCGCTGTCGGCTGTGAAAGTAATTAACTTACCATCAAAATCAGGATGCAGCCAGACTTTTGACTGACAGCCCTCAATAAGAAAATCTTTTACTTTAAACTTTGGATCTATTACAGGCAGATCTTTACCAATGTCGATAAGGAGGTTATACTTGTCCATCCAGTCATCAAACATTGAAAACTCATCGATAATCTTATCCTGTATATCGTCGATTGTCATACTATATATCTATTCAAACATGCCTATAACCTTATGCAGGCCTGAAACAAGAGAGTCAATCTCTTCTTTTGTATTATAGAAACATAATGAGGCCCTTACAGTTCCATCAATTCCAAAACGGTTCATTACCGGTTGAGCACAATGAGTACCTGTTCTTACCGCCACTCCCATCTTGTCGAGGATCATACCTGTATCATACGGGTGAATGTCTTTAAGCAAAAATGATATTATTGGTATCTTATTGTTTGAATTACCAAAAATTCTTAATCCCTTAATTGCCGTAAGATTTTCGGTTGCATAAAGAAGAAGTTCTTTCTCTCTTAGGGCAATATTTTCACGACCTATACTTAACACATAATCAAGCGCCGCTGACAGACCAATGGCACCAGGAAAATTCATTGTGCCGGCTTCAAATTTAAAAGGAAATTCGGCATAAGTAGTTTTTTCAAAGGTCACCTGGTCAACCATGTCGCCTCCACCCTGAAAAGGGGGCAATTCAGCAAGCCATTTTTCCTTGCCATATATTACACCGATACCTGCAGGACCATATATCTTATGCCCTGAAAAAACATAAAAGTCACAATCCATTTTTTTCACATCAACAACTCCGTGCTGTACTCCCTGGGCTCCGTCAATCAATACAGGTATCCCCATAGAGTGAGCAGCTCCGATTATTTCATATACAGGGATTACAGTACCAAGGGCATTTGAAACCTGCGATACTGATACAAGTCGTGTTTTAGGCGATAGCATTTTCAGGTAATCCTCAATTTTAATGTGACCGGAATCATCAATAGGAATAACCTTTAAAACAGCCCCTTTGCGCTCACACATCATCTGCCATGGCACAATATTGGCATGATGTTCCAAATGACTGATTATTATTTCATCTCCGGGTTTAATATATCTTTCACCGAATGAGAAAGCGATACCATTTATTGACCCGGTTGTTCCCGAAGTAAATACTATTTCTTCTTTTTTACCTGCATTGATGAAAAATCTGACTTTTTCTCTTGCATTTTCATAGGCTTCAGAAGAAAGGTCGCCCAGGTAATGCACTCCCCTGTGAATATTTGCATAATAAGTTGTATATATTTCCTTCAGGGCATCAATAACGCATTGTGGCTTTTGCGTTGTTGCCCCGTTATCGAAATAAACAAGAGGTTTATCGTATATCTTCCTGCTCAGAATAGGAAAATCCGCCCTTATATCGTTTATATCTTTCACTTAATTTAAAGTTTACCCGCACTTAACCATGCAGCTGGCACATCTTGACAATTCCCCTTTTAGACGCTGCATTACCAGGTTGTCCATCCTTTCGCGAAGTGGATATATTTTTATATTCTGAATCACCTCATGAGCAAACCCAAACATAAGCATAAGCCTTGCTTCATGCTTATTTATACCCCGTGACTGAAGATAGAAAAGGGCATCTTCATCAATCTGTCCTACGGTGGCTCCGTGACTGCACTTTACATCATCAGCAAAGATCTCGAGTTGCGGTTTACTATCCATTTTGGCATCGTCAGTGAGAATAATATTATTGTTTCGCTGGTAAGCAAGCGTTCCCTGGGCGTCCTTTCTAACAAGGATACGTCCGTTAAATACCCCGGTTGACATATCATCCAATACTCCCTTAAACAACTGGTTACTTGTGCAATTAGGAAAAGCGTGATCAACATTAACGTAGTTGTCTACATGCTGCCACTTATCTGTAAGGAACAAACCATACGAAGAAGTCTCAGCGCCTTCACCTCCAAGATAGTGATAAGTGCTGTTCCTGATCAGCCCTCCGTGTAGACTCATATTATTTGAGGCAGTGACGCTGTTCCTTTCCTGGTGTATAAATGTATGGGTGACTTTGCCGGCATTATTGTGTTCATTCTGCACTCTGATTATGTCAAAATGAGAGTTTTCCCCTACAAAAACTTCGGTGACGGCATTTGTAAGAAATTTTTTAGGGGAAAGAGTGTGGTCGCAAACAATAACTGTGGCCTCAGAATTTTTTTCTACAATAATCAGGTTCCGATGCTGGTTGAAGATATCTTCCTCAGAATAAACAAGGTTTACGATCTGAATTGGTTTTTCAAGAGCAGCGCCTTCAGGAACATATATAAACATTCCATCCGGTGCCATAGCCGTATTCAAATGAATAAGTCCGTCAGAATCGCTTTGGGCGTACTTCCCATAGTGTTTTTCTATCAGATCAGGAAACTTTGCAGCTGCCTCATTAAGACTTCCAACCCATACCCCGCCAGGCAACTTACGAAGTTTATCGTTTATGGTAGGATAAAAACCATTGAGTAGCACAATACCGTGAGTATCAAGGTCAGCAACATCACACCTGAACTCCTCAGCTTTAACAAAATCAGAGGCTACAGGGATAAAATAGTTAGCATAATCATGATCGAAGAAGATGTTTAGATTGGTGTACTTATAAGCTTCATTTTTCTTTGTAGGAATACCCAGTTCTCTGAATTTTTCAAAAGCCGGTTTCCTGAAAGAATTAATATAAGGAGAAGAATAGTCGGAAATTTTTTCAATGTTTTCCGCATAAATCACCGAATATCTTTCTGCTATTTCAGTTGTCACACTCATGCTACAATGCTGTTTTCAACTTCTTTTTTTATCCAGTCATATCCCTTTTCTTCAAGCTCAAGGGCCAATTCCTTTCCTGCTGTTTTAACTATTTTCCCATCGTACATAACATGCACAACATCCGGAACGATATAGTCCAGCAGTCTTTGATAGTGAGTAATGACAATAAAGGAATTATCCGGCCTCTTCAGCCTGTTTACACCGTTGGCCACAATTCGAAGGGCATCAATATCAAGACCTGAATCAGTTTCATCAAGTATTGCCAGTAAGGGTTCGAGCATAGCCATTTGGAAAATCTCATTCTTTTTCTTTTCTCCACCAGAGTATCCTTCGTTCACAGACCTGTTTGCGAGTTTGGAGTCGATTTCAACCAATTCCTTTTTTTCCCGCATCATTTTTAAAAAGTCAGATGCTGAAAGGGGCTCAATTCCATTATGTTTACGATGTTCATTAACAGCCGTTTTCATGAAATTGACCATACTCACTCCCGGAATTTCAATAGGATATTGAAATCCGAGGAAAATTCCCTCCTTCGATCTGTCCTCTGGTGGCATATCAAGAAGGTTCTTTCCCAAATAAGTAACAGTTCCTTCAGTCACTTCAACTAATTCCCGTCCAGCAAGTACTGCTGCAAGTGTGCTTTTCCCCGAACCGTTTGGACCCATTAATGCATGGATCTCTCCGGGTTTGACTTCAAGACTTATTCCTTTTAAAATATTTTTACCGGCAATAGATGCCTTTAGATTATTAATAACAAGCATATTAAAGTATTGATGTATAAATATATTTCTAACCTACACTGCCTTCGAGGCTTATCTGAAGCAATTTCTGTGCTTCAACCGCAAACTCCATAGGCAGTTTATTAATTACTTCGCGTGCATATCCGTTAACAATAAGGCCAATTGCATCCTCGGTTGAGATACCACGCTGATTGCAATAGAAAATCTGGTCTTCACCTATCTTTGAGGTTGTTGCTTCATGTTCAACAATAGCTGTCTGATTGTCGACTTCAAGATAAGGGAAAGTATGTGCCCCGCATTTATCTCCCATCAGAAGAGAATCGCACTGGGAATAATTCCTGGCATTGGTGGCATTTTTTAAAACCTTCACAAGTCCCCTGTAGCTGTTCTGGCCATACCCGGCAGAGATCCCTTTTGATACAATGGTGCTTTTTGTATTTTTCCCGATATGCATCATTTTCGTCCCGGTATCTGCCTGTTGACGGTTATTTGCTACAGCAACAGAATAAAATTCGCCAGTTGAATTATCGCCCCGCAGGATACACGATGGATATTTCCAGGTAATTGCCGAGCCGGTTTCTATCTGTGTCCAGGAGATCTTTGAGTTTTCACCCTTGCATAATCCTCTTTTTGTGACAAAATTGAATACCCCTCCCTTCCCATTCTTATCACCTGGATACCAATTCTGGACCGTTGAATATTTAACTTCCGCATTCTTTTCTGCAACAATCTCCACAATAGCGGCATGAAGCTGATTTTCATCACGCGAAGGAGCTGTACATCCTTCAAGGTAGCTAACATAACTCTCTTCGTCGGCGATAAGCAGCGTTCTTTCGAACTGCCCGGTATTTGCCGAATTGATCCTGAAGTAGGTCGACAGCTCCATTGGGCATCTTACACCCTTCGGGATATAACAGAATGAACCATCGCTGAAAACGGCAGAATTAAGAGTTGCAAAAAAATTATCGGTGTAGGGTACAACACTGCCCATATATCTTTTTACCAGTTCAGGATATTCCTTTACAGCTTCGCTGAAAGAGCAGAAAACTATTCCTAGTTCAGCGAGAGTTTCTTTAAAGGTTGTCTTCACCGATACACTGTCCATTACAGCATCAACTGCGACACCTGTCAGATGCTTTTGTTCATCGAGCGGGATACCCAGTTTGTCAAAAGTTTTTTTCAATTCAGGGTCTATATCATCGATGCTGTCGAGGGCTTTTCTTTGCCTGGGAGCAGCATAAAAAATAATATCCTGATAATTGATGGGAGGTATTTTAAGATTTGCCCATGTTGGCATTTTCATTGTAAGCCAGTGCCTGTACGACTTTAAACGAAATTCAAGAAGCCATTCAGGTTCATTTTTTTTTGTGGAAATAAGCCGGACAACCTCCTCAC
>Ga0315542_1000324_pt1 | contig 29350 bp, 25 predicted proteins | sample SalMarSW160120MG_FD_202541 | JGI IMG/M metagenome (GOLD analysis project Ga0315542, IMG submission 202541) | Salt marsh sediment microbial communities from the Plum Island Ecosystem LTER, Massachusetts, United States - Salt Marsh Sediment SW1601-20 ... | reverse complement strand
ATACCGAAAATTATAAGAAAGACCCTTGCGATAATATACATTACCCTGCCAATAGCCCTGAATATTTCGTTAAAGGCATTGCCAATACCTGATGATTGATTGTATCCCGATGAATACGACCCTGATCCGCCTGAATAAGCTCCACCGGATGCCCTGCTTCCTGAACGCGAATAGTAATCACTGCCAAATAATTCTCTCTTCTGGACCTCAGTGTGGGCAGGGGGGAGAGCTATCCAGAGAATGATGTAGATTAGAAAGCCGGAACCAAAAACCAGTGCGGAAACAGCAAAAAGGATCCTGAAGATTACCGGATCAGTATTCAGGTAAGCGCCTAACCCGCCGCAAACACCACTGATAATAGAATCATCAGGATTTCGGTAAAGTCGTCTTTTATGGCTTGTATATGACTGCTGTTCTGCATGTTCATGTTCACCATGGTCGAAATCTTCAGGTTTGCCTATAATTGAGATCATTGCTTCAACATTCTCCCTGGTAATTACACCGGCAAGCCCTTTCTGCGACTGAAATATCTCAGCAACACGAAGTTCAATATCCTCTATAGTTTCAAGTCCTCCCTGGACATTTCTGAAACGGTTGCTTAACTCCTGGAGCCAGTCGCGTAGTAAATGAAAAGCTTCATCATCTATCTGAAACAGAGATCCGCCAACATTTATATTTATTGTCTTGTCCATTATTGTCAGTTTTTAATTGGTTAATAATTGGTTATCTTGTTCTGATCAGATTGACTGATTCAACCAGTTCCTGCCACGATTTATCCAGATCGGCAAGGTATGTACGCCCCTGTTCTGTAAGTTCATAGTACTTGCGGGGAGGACCCTGTTGCGATTCTTCCCAGCGATAACTTAGCAATCCGGCATTTTTTTGCCTGGTTAGAAGGGGGTAGAGGGTACCTTCCACAACAATCACCTCGGCTTCTTTAAGCTCCTTTATTATGTCGCTAGCATAACAGGAATTCCTCGACAGCACCGAGAGGATGCAATATTCCAGAATCCCTTTGCGCATTTGTGCTTTTGTATTTTCCAGATCCATAATATTTAAATTTTATTTTTTTGTACTTCAAATAGCTTGTTTATAATCGGATGTTATAACTTCATATTCTTTCTGACATCGTTAAATTCCTTTTTAACAGAGTCCTTTATGTTATGAATATTTACAGGATTACCATGCATCTCAATTTTCTGGGCAGTAGTCTTGGCTTCGGGTATTGCGATGTAGAGTATAAGATAGATCAGTACTCCAATACCGGCAAAGGCAAGTGCCACAAAAATTACTCTTACAATAACCGGATCAATGTCCCAGTATGCTCCCATACCTGAACAAACACCACCAATAACCCTGTGATCCGGATCGCGGTACATGCGGTGATAACCTGGTGAGGCGAACTTTTCACGCGCAGAGGGGTCCTCATTATCGAAAATATCTTCAGGGGTTCCCAGAACGGATATCACCTGGCGCACATCATCAATGTTTATTACCTGCTTGTAAGCGGTAAGCTTGGCTCGGAATAATTCCGCCATGCGGGTCTCTATGTCAGAGAGAATTTCCGATGAACTCTCTTCTCTGGCAAAATGCAACTCAAGATTCCTGAGGTACATCTTTAATTCGGCATACGCATCCTCATCTATATTTAAAGAATATCCGCCGAGATTAATACTTACTGTGATCTTCATAGTACTATTTATTTATTACTACTGTTAATTTCATACAACATGTCAATGCAAAGATATATATAAATAATTATACTATGCAATACATAGTACTAAAAAAATGCAATTATTTTTGAAATATTTTTTAAGTGACATATAATCAAGAAGTTAAAAATTAATTATTTTTTGTAATTTCTGTAATTAGCGATAAGCGAAGTTTAAAACTTCGCTTATCGCACCGATATAAAAACAAACATACAAACTACATTCCGCCAACTATTTTCTATATTTATCAAAATATTATTTCAGCATGAAAAAGAAATACAAATGGGGAATTCTTGCTCCGGGGAAGATGGCGGCGAAATTCACAAAAGGACTTCAATTGCTTGATAATGTTGAACTGTATGCTGTGGGATCGCGCGATCTGCAGAGAGCTAAACATTTTGCCGATGATTTCGGCTTTAAGAAATATTATGGCAGCTACGAGGAGATGGCTGCTGATCCTGATCTTGAGATAGTATATATCGCATCTCCTCATTCGCATCATCGTGAGCATGCACTTCTTTGTCTGAGAAACAGGAAAGCTGTATTATGTGAAAAGGCTTTAGCCCTCAACAGCCGCGAGGTGGAAGATATGATAAATGAAGCTGCTGCTCAGAAGGTATTTCTTATGGAAGCGCTATGGCCGCAGTTTCAACCGATCTATATAAAAACAAAGGAAGTACTTGACAGTGGTGAACCGGGAAAGATCATTCATCTTGATGCCAGGTTTGCATTCCAGGCACCTTTCGACCCCGATGACAGGAAGTTCAACCTTGCACTCGGAGGAGGATCGCTTCTGGATATTGGTATATATCCCGTTATAGACACCCTATATTTTATGGGAGTTCCTGATGAGGTGATTGCAAAAGCTGTGTTTACTGATACAGGATCGGAAGACTCTATTAGTATCATATTTGGTTACAACGATGGACGAATGGCTACTCTTTATAGCTCATTCAGTACACAGGCAGGAATAGGATGCGATCTTCTTTGTAAAAACGGGAATCTTTATTTCTCAAGAGAACGCGATATGTCGCAGCGTCTGGTTGTTGAGCTTAACGGAAAGGAGAAAAAAGAATACTCCCTCCTGCCTGACGGAATGGGATACCAGTATGAGGCTTTAGAGGTTATGAAATGCCTTGATGAAGGAAAGCTTGAGAGCGATGTCGTTCCTCATTCGTTCAGCCGTAACCTGATTAATACACTCGACAGAATTAGAGAAGCCGCCGGAATCTCCTTCCCGGGACGTGACTGATGAAGAAAGAAAAAACAAACTCCGATCTGACAAGCGAAGGCGCCTTTTATAGGAAGAAACTTCTTCTCAGCATGATCATTCCGGGGATCTTTGTTTTTATTATGTGGCTGGTGAAAATTATTGAAGTTCTTTTTGATATTGATTTATCTCGGTATGGAATTTACCCTTTAACTGCAAAAGGTCTTGAGGGCATCATTTTTTCTCCTTTTATTCATGCTAACTTCAATCACCTGTTCAGCAATACCCTTCCGCTTTTCTTTCTCGCGGTGGCACTTTTCTATTTTTATTCTGAAGTGGCTTTGAAAGTATTCATCTGGACATACTTTATAACTGGCTTTCTGGTATGGGTTGCAGGAAGAGAAGCATATCATATTGGCGCAAGCGGACTTGTTTACGGGCTTGCTTCATTCCTGTTTTTCAGTGGTATCATAAGAAGATATTTCCGGCTTATTGCATTGTCGCTGCTTATTGTATTTTTGTACGGATCGATGGTGTGGGGTTTATTCCCGGGCGTTTATAAAGATGTATCGTGGGAATCACATATGCTCGGTTTCTTTTCAGGGGTGGTCCTGGCAGTGATATACCGGAAACAGGGACCGCAGGTGCCAGTTTATGAATGGCTGGAGGAGGAGGAAGAAGAAAACCCCTCTTTAGCTGGAACTTCTATAAACAATTGGGACGAAGTGGAAAAGGGAAAAGAAGAGAACTGAGAACAGCACAACTAGATAAAAAATTGACACACTCTGTTTTGTAGAACTCGCAATGATCTTGTAGTAAAATATACATTAATAGTATCTTATGACTAACTATGTGAAGTCAGTATCCTCCATAAGGGGCTCTGTAATGTTTTTAGAAAATATTCAATTTAGATGATATAACCGGTATAATAAAACAAAATAAATATCTTTAGGCAAAAAAAATGTCTTTATGAATAAGATTTCAGTTGAAGAAGTATTCAGACCAGTTTCAATCGGTTTTGATGCCAAAAGAGCATTTTTCAACTATAGTGGATTAGGTAATTATAGCCGTAACTTTTTATATTCTCTTGCCAAATATCACCCTGAAAACTCCTATTTCCTTTTTACGCCAAAAACAAAAAACAGGTATGTTTTGGAGAATGAAGGACAGTTCAATTTGATTGAGCCAAACAAGATTATTTTTAAATTGATTAATCTGCTCTGGCGAAGTAAATACATGATAAACGATATTAAGCGGCAAAAACTTGATATATATCATGGACTAAGCCATGAATTGCCTTTAGGCATCCAAAATACCGGAGTAAAGTCTGTGGTTACAGTTCATGATCTGATCTTCATAAGATACCCTGAGTTTTACAGATGGATTGACACAAAAATTTATTATAAGAAATTAATTCATGCATGTCAGGTTTCTGACCATATTGTTGCTATTAGCAATCAAACCAAAAACGATTTGGTAAGGTTCCTTAATATATCTCCCGATAAAATATCTGTGATCCATCAGGGCTGTAACTCTGCCTATTGGAATAATTACAGCAAAGAGTTCTTTCAGGAAATCAGAAAAAAACATGACTTGCCGGAGAGATATCTCTTATATGTCGGGACAATTGAAGAGCGCAAAAACTTACTTGGTATTGTTAAGGCAATCAAAATTGCTGATATTAATATTCCTCTTGTCGTTATAGGCCGAAAAGTCGATCTTTACTATACAAATGTTCTAAACTATATTACCACAAATAAACTCAAAAATATAATATTCACTGAACATATTTCAAATCTTGAATTACCTGTTTTATACCAAAATGCAGAGTGTTTAATATATCCTTCATTTTTCGAGGGTTTTGGACTTCCACTTCTCGAAGCATTGGTATCAAGAACTCCCGTTATTACAAGTTCAGGTGGGTGTTTTGCTGAGGCAGCAGGACCCGGGAGTTATTATGTCGATCCTCTTGACTCTGAAAAGATTGGTGAAGCTATTCTTAATGTAATTAACAATAGGGAGCTTAGGAATAATATGATAACAATTGGTGCTGACTATGCCAGGAATTTTAAAGATGACGTTATAATCAATAACTATATAAAACTCTATCATTCATTGTTAAAGTAATTCTCAGAAAAAAATAATCATAATGAAAGTTTGCGGTTTTACAATTGTCAGGAATGCTATTAAATATGGTTATCCTGTTCTGGAATCTATTAAATCGATTTTACCTGTTTGCGACCAGATGTTAGTTGCAGTCGGTAACTCTGACGATGGCACTCTTGATATGATTAAGAGTATTAACAATGAAAAAATAGTCATAATAGAAACAGCCTGGGATGATACCCTTAAAGAAGGAGGGCGTGTTCTAGCCATGGAAACTAATAAAGCTTTGGATGCAATTCCGGATGATTTTGACTGGTGTTTTTATATTCAGGCTGATGAAGTGGTTCATGAAAAATTCCATGCCTCTATTCTGAGCGAAATGGAACGAAATATTGATCAAGTTCATGTGAAAGGATTGCTTTTTAATTACCTGCACTTCTGGGGCACTTACGATTATGTGGGAGTCGGCAGAAAATGGTACCGTCGCGAGATCAGAGTTATCAGAAATGACAAACGGATCAGATCCTACAAGGACGCACAAGGCTTCAGGATTGATAATCAAAAGCTTAACGTTAAACATATTGATGCATACATTTATCATTATGGTTGGGTCCGGCCTCCTGACATTGTTAAGTCCAAAATGATAAATTTTGATACACTTTATTTTACCGGCAAAAAACTTGAAGAGGAATTGGCTAAAGTAACTATTTTCGACTACTCTCAAATTGATGCTCTGAGAATATTCGACGGCACTCATCCAAAAATAATGGAGGAGCTGGTGGACAGATTAAACTGGCATGTTGAATTTGATGAAAGAAAAATAAAGTTCAATCTAAAGGATTACATTCTTTTTCGGTTTGAAAGAAAGTTCGGATATAGATTGTTCGAGTATAAAAATTATAAGATCATTCCATAATTCCCCACAATATGAAATCGATGGGCAGCGAAATACTAATGTTAATGGCTTAATTCTTATTTGTGTTTTTTGGAATGGCATAAATATTTATTGTTTTTTTCCAGTTAGTTATATCATTCCTTTTTTCCAGTTTTATTATACTGGCATTTATATTGAAATCTTCAAAATAGAATATTTCATAATTATGTTTTTCAATTACATCATACAGCTCTATTTTTTCATCGGGGGTATGATATTTAAAACTTTCTGCAACTATTACAGGTTTATATCTATCAATTAAATTGGATATTGATTTAATAATTTCCTTATCGTATCCTTCTGTATCAATTTTAATAAAAGAAAGATTTTTTAGATTATCATTATATTTCTGTTCGAGAAGCACTTGCAAATTAATTCCTTTGATTTTATTTGGGTAGATGAATTTCCCATGAGTACTATTTTTAGTCTGAGAAATACCTCCATTGGCAAACGATGCCTCAGATGATATATAATAAAATTCTTCTTCCTTAACAGTAATAGCATAAGGTAAAGGAACAATGTTTTGTTTTTCTTTATTTAAAGCAGCATTTTTTTCTAATACTTTAAAAACATAAGGATTAGGCTCAAATCCTAATGTAACTCCGGAACTTCCAGCTGCTAAAGCCATAGGAACTGTAGTGTCTCCTATGTTAGCCCCAATATCTATAACTAAATCACCTTTTTTAATAAATTTTTTAAAAAAATCAATCATTTCCTGATTAATTATTAAAGGGCTGACTAAAGGATTTTCCCAATTTGCAAAATCAACCGTTCCTTCGTCTCTTAATTCATATGAATTGATTTTAAATGGATATTCCTTTGTAATTCTCCTGGCTTTTCTCCTCTGAAGAGATTTTTTAAAATAGCTTAGTAGCTTCATTATATTTTTGTTTTACTTTGATATATTGGAGTTTCCTCTGAAAATATATAGTTAGAACCCCATTATAGTTCGAAATGGTGTGCGATTATTTAATTCTTTTGCAAATCTACAAAAAATGAATAGAATCAGGATATTAATCTTTTGTGATATTTTTACGTTTGATCAGTTGTTATATTGTGTCACTTTTCAGATCTTCATGGATTAGTCCCAGATCGGTTAATTATTCATTCCTGTCTTCAGCAAAAATTGTTAAAAAACATTAATTTATCCTGCAAATAAATCATGCATTTGGAGCTTCAGGATAAAAATTGCAACTTTACATTGATAGACAGCGAGATATATTTTTTAAACTAAAGAGTGATACAATTTTAATAATGGTTTTAAAAGGACAATTAGAAAAAATAAAAATATTGAATTCGTTCCCGGTATTGACATTACTGGGATTTTTTTTGTGGAATACAGCATCAGGCCAGGTAGAAAGTGAGAATAAAGCTAACCGGGATTTTAATAAAATTAACTTTTTCCTCGATTGTAGATCTTGCGACATGAATTATACAAGAAAGGAGATCCCATACGTTAATTTTGTAAGAGATCCCCTTGAGGCGGAGGTCTACCTCCTGGTTACCCATCAGAATGCTGGAAGTGGCGGAGATCGATATACTTTAACTTTTGAAGGAGAGGGCAGGTTTAGCGGAATGAATGATACTCTTGCATATACAAGTAATCCAGATGAAACAAGGAGCATAGTACGTGAGAAGAAAACGCAGCTTATCAAGGCAGGCTTAATGAGATACGTGTCACATACTCCATTATTCAGCGAAATTAATATCATTTCAGATTCTGTCGTAGAACAGGAAATTGTCAGGGACAAATGGAATTACTGGGTATTTGAGTTACAAATAAGTCCGAGATACATTGCAGAGGCGTCATACAACAGGATATTCCTTTATAATTCATTTAATATCACTAAAATTACTCCGGGAATAAAACTGGAAATAGAACTGGATCAGAGTATAAACCACCAGCAATTTATTGAAGATGGTGTCAAAACCAATTATAAAAGGAAACGGCAATCTGTTGATATCTTATTTGTAAAGAGCTTTGGAGCTCATTGGTCGGCCGGATTAAGATCGCAAATTGGAGCTTCAACAAGTGAAAACTATAAATTAAATACTGAATTTATGCCATCGGTAGAATACGATATATTTCCCTATTCTGAAGCAACACATCGGCAATTCAGGGTTCTGTACTCTGCAGGTTACCAGTATAGCAACTATATTGATACAACTATCCTGAACATAACAAAAGAGAACCTCTTTAAACAGGAGTTAAGAGTGGCTTACCAGGTTCAGGAAAAATGGGGTTCAGTAAACGTATCACTCTCAGCTTCGAATTATCTACATGATTTTTCAAAAAATAGGATAGAAATTGGAGGTTACATGCGTTTGAGAATATTAAAAGGATTATCGCTCTCAGTAAACGGAGGGGTAGGTTATATCAACGATCAGCTTAATCTCATAAAAGGAGATCTTACTGAGGCCGAACAGTTGCTGAGATTGAAAGAGCAGGCAACTAATTTTAGTATCAGGGGCGGGCTCAGTCTAACCTATACTTTCGGATCTATCTATAATAACGTGGTAAATCCCCGTTTTGGTGACGGAAACGGAGGAGGAGGGAATGGATATAATTAATCATTGAATTGATTTTAATGGCATAACCGGTAATATTGCATATACCTTATTTCAGGTCTGAAAATATATGAATATTATATCATGAAGATTCTTAACCTGATCGGATAAAAAGTCGGAACAATTACTACCTTTAGAACGAAATTTACTGTAACCCTGGTTATACTCTTTACGTATGAATGACAAACCTGTAGCTGTTATTACAGGTGCCAGCAGAGGGATCGGCAGATCAGTAGCCATGGCTTTGGCAGCTGAAGGGTATGATATTGTTGCAATTGCCAGGTCAGTTGATAGTGAAGGAATGGCAAATCTTGGTATTGAGGTGGAAAAAACCGGGGCTCAGTTTTTCCCCGTCGGACTTGATATTGCCTGTACCGGTTGTCAGAATGAAGTTGTAAAGAATATCCTCGACAGATATGGCCGGATTGATGTTCTGGTAAATAATGCGGGTGTTGCACCGCTTCAACGCGACGACATTCTTGACATGTCAGAAGAGAATTACGACAGGGTAATGAATATTAACCTGAAAGGTCCTGTGTTCTTTGCACAAAAGATTGCAAAAGAGATGATCTGGCTGAAAGAACAACTGACTCAATATAAGCCTGTTATAGTGTTTATTACATCAGTTTCATCCGTAAGGTCTTCAACAAACCACACAGAATACTGCGTCTCAAAAGCCGGGCTGAGCATGGCATCAACGGTTTTTGCCGACAGGCTGAGCCACGAAGGAATACTTGTATTTGAAGTCCGCCCCGGGATCATACAGACCGATATGACAGCAAGGATCAAAGATAAATATGACAAGCTTATAAATGAAGGTCTTGTTCCCCAGGAGAGATGGGGATTACCCGAAGATATTGCTAAAGCTGTTGCCTCTCTTGCAAGAGGCGACTGGAATTTCTCAACTGGCATGGTATTCGAAATAAGCGGAGGCCTGAATATCCATAAACTGTAAAAAAGTTGCGCAAAATACAGAGTTTCTCAAAAACTTTTGTTTTCTCAATAAATTTTTGGTAAAGTCCGAAATCATAACAATCTTGTATTACCAAAACCGATTGTATATGACCAGTAACCTAACCTCAGACGGAAACCGACAGAAACTTGTTACGCAGGGTTTCCTTCTTCCTTTTATCCTTATAACCAGTCTTTTCTTTTTGTGGGGTGTTGCCCATGGTATGCTTGATACCCTGAATAAGCATTTCCAGGAGATCCTGAACCTTTCAAAGGCTCAGTCAGGAATGATACAGTTTTCCGTATATATGGCCTATTTTGGCATGGCCCTTCCGGCCGGGTATTTTATGAAACGATTCGGGTATAAAAGAGGTATTATTCTGGGATTATCTCTTTTCTCCAGTGGTGCATTTCTTATTGCTGCCACAACCTCCTTTGAATCGTTCTGGGTCTTTCTTATCTGTTTATTCATTATGGGATGCGGACTCGCTACCCTCGAAACTGCTGCGAATCCCTATACAACCAAACTCGGACCAAAGGAATCAGCCGAAAGAAGAATTAATTTTTCACAGTCATTCAATGGCCTTGCCTGGGTGGTCGGACCGCTTATAGGTCTTTTTATTTATGGGAATCACAGCGACGTTGCAGGAGAGAAACTTAGCTCCATGATCGTACCTTACTCGGTTATTGGCGGAACAGTATTATTGGTTGCATTTATCTTTGTCCTGACAAAATTGCCAGAAATTAAGGAAGAGGAAGTATCTCTCGATGGATTGCCTGATGGTTCAATTGCAGGCAAACCTCTGATAAAACAGCGGCACTTTGTACTTGGAGTAATTGCCCAGTTTTGCTATGTAGCTGCACAAACGGGTGTTTTCAGTTACCTTATAAACTTTGTGACCGATGTCAACCAGACACCTCATTTTGATGTTTCCTATGGTCCATATTTTCTTTCCATCGGATTCTTATTATTTATGATAGGTCGTATGTCAGGAAGCTTTTTGATGAGATACTTTAAACCCACAAAACTTCTGGCATTTTATGCACTCTTGTGTACCATCTTATTACCTGTTGTCAGCATTGGTGCGGGTTGGGTATCCCTGGTCGCTCTTTATGGCGTTTTCTTTTTCATGTCGGTAATGTTCCCTACCATATTTGCTCTGGGAATAAAGGACCTTGGCCCGAAAACAAAAAAAGCATCATCGTTCCTTGTAATGTCGATAGTCGGTGGTGCTATTTTCCCCCCTGTTATGGGACTGATAGCAGATAAATTCACAATGTCGGTGGGATTTTTTGCGCCAATGCCGTTTTTTGTATTCATACTCTATTATGCCCTTAAAGGGAGCATAGTCCGTAACTGAACCTGATTTGAAATATTAATTATGCGAACAATACCTTCCCTGGCCATTAGAATAAGTTGTCTGTCTTTTCTCTGGCTGATAATGTCTGCCAGTAATAATACTAATAGTAAGGTTGAACAGCATTCAGACAGACCTGTGTTGCAATATACTGTTTCAATGCAGGATGCAGTCAATCATAAATACCACGTGGAATTATTCTGTTCGGGGTGGAACAGCGATACAATTGTTCTCAGGATGCCTTGCTGGATGCCGGGCTATTACCAGTTAATGAATTACTCCGGAGAGGTTAATAATTTGCAGATAATGTCTGAAAGCAGTGATATTAAGCAGATTGAAAGACCGGACAAAAACAGCTGGAAGGTGTTTATACAGGGAGGAAACCCTTTCAGGATAGATTACGATATTAAGGCTGACAGACGTTTTGTTGCCAACAGCTTTGTCGACACAACACATGCTTACATTATACCTGAAGCAACATTTATGTATATTAATGACAGGATCGATATTCCTGTTACTGTCAAAATAGAATCTCCGGGAAATTGGGATAAGAATGTCACGGGACTTGACCCTGTTGATGGAGAGCTTAATGTTTTTGTTGCACCTGATTTTGATGTCCTGTATGATTGTCCTTTGCTGGCCGGAAAGCTTGAAGAACTACCCTCTTTCCGGATATATGGTGTGGAACACAGGTTCGCCGGTTATAAGATCGGCGATTTTGACAGGACGATTTTTTTGGAGGATCTTGAAAAAGCGGTAAAAGCGGGAATTGATATTATCGGCGACATCCCTTATAAACAATATACATTTATTGCTATTGGTCAGGGCAGAGGAGGCATCGAACACTCAAACAGCGCAACAGTGAGCTTTGACGGCACGGGGTTGAACGGCAGGGAAGCGATGAGGAGAACATTAAGTTTCCTTACCCATGAGTATTTTCATCTCTATAATGTTAAACGTATAAGGCCCTTTGAGCTTGGTCCTTTTAATTATGAAGGGGAGAACAGGACCAATCTTCTCTGGGTAAGCGAAGGACTGACTGTTTATTATGAATATATAATTCTAAAACGCGCCGGTATATCTGATGAAAAGGAACTTTTTTCAGATTTTGAAAGTAATATTAATATCAACGAAAATAATCCGGGCAGATTGTACCAGTCATTGGTACAGTCGAGTTATAAAACATGGGATGAAGGACCTTTCGGTAACCAGGGCACGGATCCCGGTAAATCAATTTCATATTACGACAAAGGGCCGTGTGTGGGATTGATACTCGATTTTTCAATTCGTCATGCGACACAGAATAAAAAATCTCTCGATGATGTATTCAGGTTTTTGTATCAGGAATATTATAAAAAACTACATCGTGGATTTACCGATGCCGAATTTCAACAGGCTTGTGAAAATATCGCAGGCATTACTCTTAATGATGAGTTTGAATATGTTTATACTACCAGGGAGATCGATTACAATAAATATCTTGCATATGCGGGATTAAAGCTTACCATGAAAACGGATAAGAATACCGGAAGGAAGAATCTTACCATTTCAAGGCTTGAAAATATGAATGAAGAACAGGCTGCTGTACTTAAGGGATGGATGAGTGATTAGATTCTAATGATTGACTAAAGAAATTATTTTAGTTTTTTTAGTCAGCTAAATCATTCGTATATTTATATTGGTTATTTTATTTAGTGAATCATGAAATATACCGGGTTTAATGTAACCCTGTTACCCGGATTTTATTTCAGTGAATAAGAATTTCAACTAAATTCCGGAAGCAATGGATATAAACCGACTTAAACCTGATTTTAAAAAGATCTCTTTTGCGTTAGGTATTACTAATATTACTGATGCCTCTGTTTCTGAAAGTTCTGATTTTTTTATACGTTCCCTTAGAAAAGACTGGAATGCTGTTGTTAAAGGGGAGATCCCTTATGAAATAAAGGATAATGTCAGTTTTAAATCTTTGATTGCAGAATTTTCTCTTAAGCCACATTATAATGATTTGCTTTTTCTTGCGTTTCTGTTTGTTAAACATACTCACGGCGCAGATCAGTTGAGGGAATTTATAAGGTCAGTGCCTGTCAGGAAGAAAGAACTTCTATATGCCTTGAGATTTCTTTATGAGAATGAATTGAAGGATGTAAGGGTAATATTCCGGCGCAAAACAAAAAATATTTCAACTCCTGTTAATAACCTGCTGTTAGTTAATGTAATAAGGAAGGCCCTTCTGGAAGAATTTATAGAAAATGATATTGACTTTCAACAGGGTTTTGTGAACCCTGAAACGGTTAAGGACTGGGGAGAGTATTTTAATCTTGTGATAATTGAAGAGGAAGCAAAAGAAGAAAATAAAGGGAGTAAAAAGAAACCTGCACCCGGAAGTTATATTGATATCCTGCAATCCTATCTTCAGGAGTATACTGAGATGAAGGCAGATAAGGAATTACTGGTATCACATGAACAGGCATCATTCATGTTCAAATTTCTTTCCACACTTGGGTTGATTACGGATAAGCAGGCATGGGAAGAAGATAATATAAGGCAGATTCTGACCAAATACAGGGAACTGAAAATGAAAAAATTTCCCTTTGATTACAAACAATTTATGATGGAATATTCTCAGTTTTTGACCGGAAGGTAAGCTCAAAAATAGTAACCCCCGGCCTTCTGGTGGTAGCTTATAAAAATATCGTTTTCTTATTCAGGGAATGATGCTGGGCATGGCATGATGTTAAGGTTCAGCATGATAAAGCTATGAAAGTAATGGATGCGAGGCAAATAAAAATGAGATGAGGAGAATGTGAGAAAGAGAGGAAAAAATGTTTATATTTGTAAAGATCGCTGCATTTTGTAATGTATTCTTTTTATAGAAGAAGGAGGCATTATAATTCTTTACGGTATCCGGGACGTGATTATTCATTGCCAGGGAAATATTTTGTTACCATTTGTACCGCGGATAAAAGAAGGCGGTTCGGTACAATAGTTAACGGAGAAATGAAATTATCAGAAATAGGCAGAATTGCCTGTAAATTCTGGTACGAGATACCACAACATTTTCCATATATTACCTTGGATGAATATATACTAATGCCAAATCATATACACGGGATCATAATTATTAACAGACATGACGAAAACCCTGTTGTAGGGTCGTTGCATGCAACGACCCTACCATTCCATCATGATGTTCCCATGAAGAACAAATCAATGTCATCCAAATCCCCCAAATCAGGTTCATTGTCTGTTGTGATCCGTTCATTTAAATCAGCAGTTACGAAAAATGCACACCTGATTAACAATGATTTTTCATGGCAGTCAGGATTCTATGATAATATTATTTGTACAACCGGACAACTATCCCGTTCGTCCAACTTCAGCGGAGGGCAAAGCAGGGATCTCTTGCTGACTATTTATTTTCACCGATCGGGATTGTGACTCCAAGAAAGGGGATTGCTATAAAGGTTTCCATATTGACGTTGAACGGTATCCATAGACTGTAATCCAACCCAACCTTGCGTATTATGCTGCGCCCTCCAATTGAAATGACAACAGCTGATTTTCTTTTTTTTGTAATTCCATAATCCCATGATGTTGTTTCATAGGGAATAATATAATTTTCACTAATAAAATAGCCTTTTGGTCCGGTTCTGAGCATCGTGCTGAAATTGATAATTGGCCTGGCCATCCAATTGCCCGCAGCAAATCCATAAGCAAATCCAAAACTAAAATTTCTGTCACGTGATCCAAAGGTTGTAGTTTCATACAGAAGTCCAAAGGCGGTAAATTCTTCACCTATTATAGTGCCGAGTAAAGCACCAGTTCCAATGTTCACTTTATCCTTTGTAACAGGTATGGAAATTTTTGGTATGATCCAGGCAGGTGTGGGTGCTCCGGCAAAGAGAAACAGCGGTATGACACCTCCACCTATTGAAAAATTGTTTGACAGACTGAATGAAATCTGATTATACAAAACCCAGATATTCTGATAATAGGATGAGCCTTCCTCGAGCCCGTACCCATTTGGTGCCCAGAAATAACGTCCTGACTGAGGATTTGGAAGCCATACTTCATTATTTACTATTACGATCTCTTTTAATTCAGTTTTTGATTTTATTTCGGCCAGAGGGATTTTGATTTCACCATATTTTTCTGTCTTTAAAACCAAAACTTCTGAATCCTGGGCAAGGATATAACCTGTAAAGATATTGTCGTCTTTTGTTTCGATCCTGAAAATTCTTGTCGTGTCAGGTAAATCCTGCCCATAACTGGTTTGATTCGTAAACAGGATGATAATTAAGAACAAAATTCCAGCCAGATATTTCATGCTAATTTAGTTTATTATAAAATTAATTCGAAATAACGGTAAAAGCAATAATATTTGGCAAAGCAGGAATTTGAATATAGTCAACAATGTCTTGCAGTTGTGCGGTCCTGCAGCTAGTTAGTTAAAATACTTATATTTGTAAACCTGCACTTCGAATTTGACATAGTACTTTTACAAATTAATTATGATTAAATTCCGGTACAACCAATATGAAAAAATCAGGCCTTATAATATTACTTTTGATTGTTTTAGTATGTTCCGCCACAATAACCAGAAAACAGTCTTTTCCTGCTAAACCTAAAGTAAAAATCATTACAAATATTTCAGGAAAGGGCCCCAGAATCACATTGAAATTATTCCAGGGCTCCTCCTTCTACTATCCTGTTATTGCAGTATGGCTTGAGAATATGGAGGGAAAATATATACAGACACTTTATGTTTCACAATCTGTAACTACAAGAGTATTTTCATTTGCAAAAATGGAGGGTGATAAATGGGTTGTTGGACCTGTCAGAGCAACGAAATCGCTCCCTTACTGGGCACATAAAAAGGATGATAAAGCAACTGGCGACATCTATGCTCTTAATGATCAGCCGGTAGTCCCTGATGCATATACCGGGGCTACTCCCAAAGCAGGATTTATTCTCAAAACGCGGGCAGATAATCCACTGCCTGCTAAGTTTAAGGTTATGATGGAGATCAACCAGAAATGGGACAAGAACGATTACTGGACTCCCAAAAAATACCCTGGCGACGAGTTTTATAAACTGTCGTGTCAGCCTGCACTGGTATACGAAGCAATTGCTGAAACGGATACACGGCAGAAATTCGTTCCTATGAGGCTTATCGGCTATAGTCACTATTCAGGCATTACCGGCGAACTATTCACCGATTTGAGTACTTTCACCACTGCCTTATCCATTGCAGATTCAGTAATTGTAAGAATTAAGAACAGATAAAGTGACTTTTCCTGAAATAAGCCAGGGAGCAGAAAAGGTAACCTCAACTTCTCCGGGATCTCCTGTAGTCTGAAGATATGTCATCATTCTTCCATGATATACTCTGTGTGAACTGCCTCGATAATTGGTCATATCAGTATTGCTTGCACTTTCCATGGCCAGCATATGTGCGGGTCCGGAAACAGAGCAGGTAACTTCATCGTCCGCCAGCATCACCAGGACACCGTTTTGATCGACTATTTGAATGGTTATCAGCACTAAATCGTTGTTTCTGGATAAATGCGTTTTATCTGGCGTTGCAATTATTGTATGCGATCGTCCAGATGTTTGAATTAAGAACCGGGCGGCCTCTTTTCCCTCTTTCAACCCCACCACTTCTAATTTGCCGGGTTTGAAGGGGATATCCCAGGAAATAATTCCTGTGTTATCATCACGATTTTTTGGAGGACCTACAGGTTCCCCATTTAAACTTAATTGAGATTGAGGGCAATTAGTATAACATACCACACGAATGGTGTCACCTTCGCTATAATTCCACACCGGTGGAGCTGAATCTGACAATCTCCTCCGGTTACTGCTGGTCAGCCGGTAGGTCTCGATATAAGTCATAGGCTTTTCTGACCACATCGACATTCGACAATATCCACACGGCTTTATAAAACCTGCCAGGTCTATCATCCCGGAATTAAATCCGCGTGAAAGCCATGCCAGGGATTCTCCCAGTTAATCAAACCCGGTCCATATAAATTGGCCAAAAATAAAATCATTGTCACGAACAGCCTTCAATGCCGCATAGCTATGACCATTTTCACTCCCATATAATATTCTGTCAGGGAATTTTTTGTGATCGATGGCATAACGGTCTTCGGTGTAATTGTATCCGACAACATCAAGATATTTTGGATAATCAGTTTCATTAGTCATTATGACACCAGCCAGAGCACCCGTGACAGGCCGTGAAGTATCAATTGCACGAATGTCACCTGAAAGTCTTTTCCCAATTGGTCCCAAACGATTAACATTAGGTTTCTTTGGACCATAACCTCCGCTGACAGGCTGGTTAAATTGGCTTCCGTTCAGGGCAAATCCGTTATTGGCATCAAACTTCAGAGTCCTGATCCCGCTTTTAAAAACTGACTCATCCACTATTTTCCCTCCAACATATAACACCGTCCTTAGTTGATACAAATCCGGAGACTCCGGACTCCACAATTTGGGATTCTTCACAGTTAACACAGACGAAAACTGACTTATAACACCTGAAGGAAGTTTCTTTTTTTTAAATTGCTTAGCCACAATTATTCCTGACAGATCCATCTATTCCATCACTAATTTTGCATCAGAGTCTGTTCCAGTTTCATTTTTTACATTAGCAACTATTTGCACCACAGCTTACTTATCTGTTACCTGTTTGGTGTGATAAGTTACTCCCCATAAATCAAAATGTATCGGGTTACATGTAACCAGATATACGTTCCTGTAAATTCCTGATCCCGTGTACCAGCGCGAATTGGCATATTGACTGTGATCAACTCGAACTGCAAGAACATTGGTTGTATCGTATTTCAGGTATGGAGTCAGGTCATATGCAAATGAGACATATCCGTTAGGCCTGGATCCCAACAAATGTCCGTTTATATATACTGAACTGCGATTATATACACCCTCAAAATAAACGAATACTTTCTTCCCTTTAAAGTCAGAAGGTATGTCAAGTTTCTTGCGATACCATGCAATACCACCGGGTAAATATCCTGTACAACTGGCCAGAGAAGGGCTTAAGGTACCTTCGATACTCCAATCATGGGGCAAATTCAATCTTCTCCAGCTTTTATCATTAAAATCAGGTTTAAAAGCATCTGCTTCATCCTTTAGCCGGAATAGCCAGCCATCATTTATCAGCCTGGCATCACCAAAAGAAGTTTGTGCATTTAAAAAAGGCGAACAGCCGAGTAAAAAGCCGAAAAAAACACTATTGAAAAATAATTATGTTTCATACTTTCTATTTAAGAAATCTAAATTGGGCATTAAGGTATTGTATTTAGAAAAGATATGAAAAGAAATTCTTTAATAAGAAGTTTAATTTATCTCATAGTCTTTTTTCAAGCTCCCCAGGCTGGACTCGAACCAGCGACCCTCTGATTAACAGTCAGATGCTCTAACCAACTGAGCTACTGAGGAATGTTTTTAATTATTAACAAGGTTGACCTGCCTCAAATTCTTCCTATCCGGAAACAGTCAAATCAACTTATCTAAAAAGAACATAATCAAGATAACGTGCTGTATTTTAGCAGGCCAAAAGTAAGGGCTTTTACTGAATTAAGCAATATCTTTGGCAAAAATTTTTAAAATGAAAAGAATCCTTGGAATAGGCAATGCACTGGTCGATGTAGTAACAATGATAAATGATGACAGCATCCTTGAGAAGTTTGAATTCCCTAAAGGGAGTATGCAGCTTGTCGATGAGGTGAAATCACGATTGGTCAAATCTGAAACTGAAAATTTCAACAGAAGCCTTGCCTCCGGGGGATCGGCAGCAAACACCATTCATGGACTTGCTATGGTTGGCGCCGGAACAGGATTCATAGGTTCAATAGGGAAAGATGAGCTGGGAGATTTTTTTGAGAATGATATGAAAAGTGCGGGTATCAATACAATGTTATTAAGAAGAAAAACTATAACAGGTACTGCGGTAGCCCTTATCTCACCCGATTCTGAAAGGACTTTTGCCACACACCTCGGAGCTGCAGTGGAACTGGAAGCTTCCGACCTTCTTCCGGAATATTTTAAAGATTATGATATTCTCTACCTCGAAGGTTACCTTCTTCTCAATAAAACCCTCGTGGAAACAGCATGCCGGTTTGCTAAAGAAAATAAAATGAAAATAGCCCTCGATCTGGCAAGTTATAATGTTGTTGAGGCACAGATCGAAGACTTTAAAGAGATTATTGAAAAATACATCGATATAGTATTTGCCAATGAAGAGGAAGCAAGGGCATTTACGGGCCAGCCTCCCGAAGAGGCATTAAACAGTATTTCAAAATACTGTGAAATTGCTCTTGTAAAGGTCGGAAGCGAAGGTTCCTGGATCGGACGGGGAGAGGAAATAATAAAGGTTGGTACTGAAAAAGTAAAATTGAAAGATACAACCGGTGCAGGCGACCTGTATGCATCGGGGTTCCTTTTTGGTTATGCTGATGACCTGAACCTTGAAAAGTGCGGACAGATAGGTTCTCTAATGGCCGGGAAAGTGATTGAGAATATCGGAGCCAGAATGGATAAGGCAAAATTTGAAGAAATCAGAGGGAAAATTAAAAAAATAATTGAGGGAGAATAACTATTTTGCATTGAGATAAATTAAATATTGAAAGATTATGAATTATACTCCATCAGAAAAGCGTTACGACGACATGACTTATCGCCGCTGCGGAAAAAGCGGAATCAGGTTGCCTGAAATATCACTGGGCTTATGGCACAATTTTGGCTCGGTTGATATATTTGAAAACTTCAGAAAAATTTTATGGAGAGCCTTCGATGCCGGAATAACACATTTCGATCTTGCCAATAACTATGGCCCGCCTTATGGTTCGGCCGAGGAGAACTTCGGAATAATTCTGAAGAAAGACTTCCACAACCTTCGTGATGAGCTTATAATTTCAACCAAGGCGGGCTGGGATATGTGGCCCGGGCCTTATGGTGATTTTGGTTCACGAAAGTATTTGCTTGCAAGTCTTGACCAGAGCCTTAAGAGGATGGGTCTCGAATATGTCGACATTTTCTATTCTCATCGTCCCGATCCGGAAACACCACTCGAAGAGACAATGGGAGCACTGGCACATGCTGTGCATCTGGGCAAAGCCTTATATGTCGGGATATCCAGCTATCCGGCCGATCTTACCAGGAAGGCAGCAGCTATTCTTAAGGAGATGGGCGTCAGTTGTCTTATTCATCAGCCCAGTTATTCCATGTTCAACAGGTGGGTTGAAGATGGCCTGCTCGATGCTCTCGAAGAAACAGGAATAGGATGTATTCCTTTTTCACCCCTTGCCCAGGGATTGCTGACAAATAAGTATCTCAAAGGGATACCAGCCAATTCCCGTGCAGCCAATCCTCACGGGTATTTAAAAGTTGAGGATGTTACCGAACAAAAGATATTGAAAGCCAGAAAGCTAAATGAAATTGCTGCAAGCCGCAACCAGTCTCTTGCACAGATGGCTGTTGCCTGGCTTCTTAAAGACCCCGGGATTACCTCGGTGCTGGTTGGTGTGAGAAATGGGGAACAGCTTGATGATAACCTGAAGGCTCTCAGTAATAAAACTTTTACCGGCGATGAACTGACAGCTATTGAGAATGTCCTTAAAAGCTGAGGTATATTCGATAGTCATTCAGTAGTCATTCAGTAGTCATTCAATGGTAATTCAGTAGTAATTCAGTAGTAATTCAATGGTAATTCAATAGTAATTCAATAGTAATTCGTTGTAATTCAATTGTTTTTACAAATACTATGAATTACGGCTCGAAGAGCTGAATTACGGCGCAACGCGCCAAATTACAATGAATTACGCCCGTAGGGCTTAGTATTTCGGCAGCTTCCATCCGTTATGATACTCGGGGGTAATATATTTATTTGCGGTTGATGTAAGGAACTGTTGTTTTGAATCATCCCAGCTTACCTTTTCCCCCGACCGGAATGCAATATTCCCCATCTGGGCCACAAGAGCAACATCCCTGCCTATATCAATGCTTGCATTGAGTTTCTGCGGGGTATTGTTCTTCATACAATCGAGGAAATTCTTCACATGCAGATCAAGACCATCGCCAACATTCTTCTGCACGGGAACGGCCTCGATTCTTTTCTTTTCAGGCACCACCTCCCATCCGTTTCGGTCGAGTACAAGTGTGCCGTTTTCACCGATATACGACATCCCGTGAGGTCTTTCCCAGTTTCCCAGGCCAATACCAATAGTTTGTTCCCATATCATCGTAAAGTCCTTGAAGTCATAAACAGCTGTCATGGTATCAGGTGTTTCCATATCGTCGTCAGGGAAGGCATATTTTCCTCCGATGGCCATTACTGATTCAGGAATGGATTTTTGCATCCCATATAGTATATAATCAATAAGGTGTACTCCCCAGTCGGTCATTAGCCCGCCTGCATAATCCCAGTACCAGCGGAATGTAAAATGGAACCGGTTTTTATTGAAAGGCCTTTTTGGAGCCGGTCCGAGCCACATATCGTAATCGACGCCTTCTGGTACCGGAGAGTCGGGTACTTTCGGAACAGCACCCTTCCAGTCGACATACGACCATGCCTTGCAGGTACGTATACGTCCAAGCTTACCTGATCTCAGGTAATTAATGGCATCAACAAAATGAGGCTGGCTTCTCTGCCATTGACCAACCTGCACAATCTTGCCGTTCTTTTTAACGGCTTTCTGCATAATGTTGATCTCGGCAATTGAATTACCGATAGGTTTTTCAACATAGGCATGTTTTCCTGCCTCAAGCGTATCAACCATTATCAGGCAATGCCAATGATCGGGTGTCCCTATAATTACAGCATCAATATCTTTGTTTTCAAGTAAATGACGATAATCGAGGTACAGCTTTGGCTTGGGGAAACCCATTTTTACAAGGTCGTCGGTGCGATGGTTCAGAACATTGCGGTCAACGTCGCACAATGCAACACATTCCACTTCAGGGTTTTTCATGAATGAAGTGAGATCGCTGAATCCCTGGCCATGTCCGCCAATAAGGCCAACTTTTATTTTGTCACTTGGCGCGATGGCATGTCTGGCTTTTGAAAATGCATCAAGAGGAAGAACACTGCCTGCAGCCAGTACAGATGCAGTCTTTATAAAGTCTCTTCGTGTGGAACTCATAATAATCCGGATTTGATTTGTTAAGAACGCAAGGTACTATATATAATATGCATGATCAACCCTGCAATTATTAAAAATCATTAAAATCATTTTGCCGGTTTAAATATCAGGTCGACAACATCGGCCTTCTTAAACATCAGGTTTGCTATTTTTTTAATGTCTTTAACAGTAAATGACTTCAGTATTGTCTCATAGTTTGCAGGATCGTTGGAATTTATGCCATAACTGTAGTACCTGCTTAATATGCCCAGCCAGTATGCATTATGCATTCTCTCTTCTTGCCTCGTTTTTAAAAGGTTATTTACTGTTTTGTCGAGATTTTCCTGGCTCGGACCTTTTGTCATGATACTGTCCAGTTCCTGGTAGATTATTGCCTTCAGGGAGTTGGCCCGTGCGGGGTCACAATCGAAAGCTATCATCCCTTCACCTATCTGGGTTGGTCTTTTCTGCTCATCGAGCGATACAGTAACATTATAAGTTCCGCCTTCCTTTTCCCTGACCTTATCAGTGTAAACAAGGTCAAGAATTCCTTTTATCACTTCAAGGCCGAGATAATTATAGGGATTATATTTCATGTCCTCTGCAAAAGAGATGAAGACAGTGGACTTGGGTATGGTGAGGGGCAGGCTGATCTCTCTGGTAATCCTGCCTTTTGGCTGTTCGACTTTCCTGTCTGTCCAGCTCTCCTTCCTCCCTTTGGCAGGAATGGATCCGATATATTTTTCGACCATCTGTTTTACAGTGTCAATACCGATATTCCCTACAATAAAAAACGTGAATTCATCCGCTGCATCGAAACGATCAGTATAGATCTTTTTGATTTCATCAAGAGTGATTTTGCCTACTGATTCTTTCGTCAGGATAGGTGTTCTTGGATTATAACCTGTTGTAATCAGCGAAATGCTGTCGCGTTTGATCTTATTCGGGTCCTTTTCCATATTCCCGACAAATGCTGTATATCTGCCAATAATTGCCTTGTGTGCAGTTGTATCAAACCGGGGATGGGCGAATCGCAGGTAGAGGAGCTGCATCATGGTTTCAAAATCCTTTGGTGTTGAAGAGCCCGATACTGCTTCTGCTGTTTCACTCAGTGCAAGAGAAACGCTTGCCTTTTTGCCGGCAAGCATTTTTTGAAGAGTCACATTGTCATAGTCCCCTGCTCCGTACATTGGAACAATTGCCGGAAGGAGATATGCCGGAAGGACAAGGTTATTATCGAGTCTGGAAATGCCTCCGAAACTGAAAGCAGAGAGCAGGACATTGTCTTTCTCATAGGCGGTCCTTTTAAAGATGACTTTAGCATTATTTCCCAGTGTCCATTCAACAGCATCGAACTGGGGAAGGGGAACGGTTTTGACTATCTTTGAACCTTTAAGATCTTCGGTTATCAGTGATTCTCCTAATGTCTTATCTTCATATGGTTTTAATTGGGAGTTTTTCACTTTTGTAATAATGTCAAGAGCTTCCTGTTTGGTCAGATGTTTAATGCTGTCTCCTTCAAGACCCTGAACAACAATAGTCCTGTTATCATCAATCATCACCTCCTTGTATTTTGCCGACACCTCTTCAGCAGTTATGCCGCCAATAACCTGCTTCAGGAATTCATAATCGAAATCCATTGATGTAAGAGGCTCTCCTGTAAGAAAATAACTCTCGATACCCGATATATAAGTATCATTGTCGATTTTGTCTTTCTGCTTGTAGTTATTCTCATATGTCGAAAGCATGGTTGCTTTAGCCCTTTTAAGCTCGCCATCGGTAAACCCGAATCTCCGGGCTCTTTCAGCTTCAGTGTAGACAGATTCCAGTGCTTTTGCTTCTTCATTTTTCCGTGCTATCGCATTTATTGTGAAGGCATCATATTCCCTGGCATAATAGCCCCCGAATGATATTGATCCGGCAATAAATGGCGGATTCTCTTTTTGCAGTAACTCACTTATTCGGGTATTGATCATTGAATTCATCAGGGAAATTACATGATCCTCCCTTATATAATTAAGGTTTTTGTCTTTTGCCGGTACTGCTTTTTCAAGTGAAATGACCGATACGGAAGTCTGCGGTGCCTCTTTGTCCTGTGCAAGAACAAAATAAGTTTCCTTGTGGTAGGGAACTTCAACGGGATTCCTTGGTGCCGGGTTTACTGCCGGAGGAATTTCAGAGAAGAGTTTTTTTACCCTGGCTTCCACTTCATCAACATTTATGTCGCCGACAATTGCTATTGCCTGCAGGTCGGGGCGATACCATTTGTGATAATAGTTACGCAAAGTGTCGGGGGCGAAATTTTTAATGACATTTATATCCCCGATAATATCTCTTATCGCGTACTTTGATCCTTTCAGAACTATCGGAATGACCTGGAATATCATTCTCCGGCTGGCATTCTTGCTGGTTCTCCATTCCTCGGCAATGACGCCTCTTTCAAGATCTATTTCCTTGTCAGAGAGGGTAATATAATGCGACCAGTCATTAAGAACGAGAATACAGGAATCGACAAGACCGGGTGGATCAACAGGCACATCGGACAGGTTATAGACTGTTTCATCGAAGCCTGTATAAGCGTTTATATTGGTGCCGAATGCCACGCCATGTTTCTCCAGACCGCTTATGATTCCCTTGTCGGGGAAATGTTCAGTTCCGTTAAATGCCATATGCTCAAGGAAATGAGCCAGTCCGTTCTGGTTATCGTTTTCAAGGATTGCCCCAACATTTTGTATAATATAAAAACTGGCCCTTTTTTCCGGTTCCTTGTTTTTACGTATAAAGTAGGTCAAACCGTTTTCAAGTTTTCCCATCCTGATTTCGGGATCAACAGGTGCAAATTTTGAAAGATCGGTCTGTGCACGAAGGCCTGTTACAAATAATAGTGCAACAATAAGGGTTAGAAATGACTTGCTTGTTTTCATAAAAAAAGAATAAGAGCATTAAATCAAATAAATAGAAATTACTCACATCAGAATTGCAGCTCAAAAAAGTCCGTGCAGCTCTGCATTGATCTTGTCAATTACTTCGCTCAGGTGATCTTTATTATTGGGGAAGTTATAATGATCAGCCTCGATGATTAGTACTTTGCCGAGGTCATATGTTTCCATCCATGCTTCATATCTTTCATTAAGTCTCTTCAGGTAATCAATCCTGATTGAGCTCTCGTATTCCCGGCCTCGCTTCTGGATCTGGTTTACGAGTGTCGGAACAGAAGCTCTCAGATATAGCAACAGGTCCGGCGGCTTTACCAGGGAACTCATCATCTTGAACAGTGTGGAGTAGTTGTCAAAGTCACGGGTCGACATAAGACCCATTGAATGAAGGTTAGGTGCAAAAATATATGCATCCTCGTAGATGGTCCTGTCCTGTATAATGGTTTTGTCAGATTTTCTTATTTCAAGTATCTGGCTGAACCGCGAATTGAGAAAGTATATCTGCAGGTTAAACGACCAGCGCTGCATATCTTCATAAAAGTCGTTCAGATAAGGATTGTCGTCTACATCTTCATAGTGAGCCGTCCACCCGAAATGTTTGGCAAGCAGCCCTGCCAGTGTGGTTTTGCCCGATCCGATATTACCCGCAATAGCTATATGCATAATTCACATTGTTATTTTAAACAGGTGATAAATTTAATAAAAATTGATTCAGGTCTGATAAAAAAAAGTCTGTAAAATTTAGCCCCCCTATAGGGGGGTTGGGGGGTAAAAACTTTTTATCCCCGCAATAACATACATATCCTCAATATACTCCCTTGTATTTGAAAGACGTGGCACCTTGTTCTGCCCTCCGTATTTGTTTTTTCCCTTCATCCATTTATTAAATGTTCCTTTTGGAACCTGCCTGACCACCGGGATTACCAGATTAAGGTCCCTGTGTCTTTTCGCTTCATAATCTGAATTAACCGATTTAAGTGTCTGATCAAGAATATCAGCGAACAAAGCCATTTCTGAAGGTTCTTTCTCAAATTCGATTATCCACTCATGCGACCCTTTCGAAGCAGTGCTCATAAATACCGGACCTGCAGTATACTCGGAAATAATGGCACCTGTTGCTTGACAGGCAGCTTCAAGAGCTTTATCGGCATTATCAACTATCACTTCTTCGCCGAAAACATTGATGAAGTGTTTTGTTCTTCCTGTAATCCTGAACCTGTGTGGTTCGAGGCAGGTAAAGACAATTGTATCACCCATCAAATATCTCCATAGCCCTCCGTTTGTTGAAATGATAATGGCATAATTGATATCTTTCTCAACCTCGCCAACGGTAAAAATGGGAGGCGAAGGCGAATTGATCTTATCAGCCGGGATAAATTCATAAAATATACCATAATCGAGCATCAGTAACATATCATTCTTTGATAGATCGTCCTGAATGCCGAAAAATCCTTCTGAGGCATTATATGTTTCCATATAGTGCATCTGGTCGCCTGTAATAAGCTTATTATACTGGTCGCGATATGGTGTGAAGCTTATTCCTCCATGGAAAAAAACCTCCAGGTTTGGCCATACATCCAGGAGATTTGTTTTTCCTGTATAGGCGAGTATCTGTTTTATCAATACAAGGTTCCATGAAGGAACACCTGAAATATTTGTCACATTTTCGCTGATACACGATTTGGTTATGAGTTCAAGCTTCTCTTCAAAGTCTTCAAGAAGAGCTATTTTTTGTTTAGGTGTCCTGATTATTTCAACCCAGAAAGGAGCATTTTCAATAAGAATTGCCGAGAGGTCACCATATAACGAATCATTATTGAACTGGTTCATCCTGTGACTCCCTCCCAGGGTAAGACCTTTGCCGGAAAATATTTTTGTATCGGGGAACAACATGGAATAAATAATAACAATATCCTTTCCTGCCCTGTAATGACACTCTTCAAGTGCCTCACGGCTCATTGGAATGAACTTGCTTTTAGATGCTGTTGTTCCTGAAGATTTGGCAAACCATTTTATTTCCCCCGGCCATAAAAGATTGGATTCTCCTTTGCGAAGCCTCTCTACAAAGGGTATAATGTCTTCATACGTCTGAACCGGAAATCTTGACTGAAAATCTGAAATTGTTTTAATAGATGAGTATCCGTATTTTTTCCCCCATTCTGTTGACGCAGATTTTGCAAGTAACCGGTATAATATTTCCTGCTGTGTTTCGACCGGATATTTCTTAAAGAGCTCAATTTGATTTATGCGCTTTATATTCAGCCAGTTAACAATGGAAGGAATAATCGACATCTCCGGTTCAGTTTGAGTTTTAAATATAAATAAAAATCTTCAGGCTGCTGATTAAATATTCAGAGGAAGACCTCCTTCAGCACTTCAAGGGAATTGATTTTTTTAAGACCGGGAAGATGAAACGAATAGTATCTGACAATTGTCTCAAGAATTTCATTTCTAAGGATTCCGGTTAGTGCTATTTTGCCTGCATTATCATACGATGAACTGAAGAAATCGGCCAGAATTTCCGAGACTTCCTCGTTTGCATAACTGCCATGTACAGGAGGAAATGGTACAAAGGATCCGTTCTTCATATCAAAAAAAACATTTTCCGGCCTGATACGTGGAGAGGGCTCAAATCCAAGATAGCTGCTTAAACCTGCAAGAAAGGCAATATGAAAGTTGGCATAGTCTTCCATGCATCGGTCGAAATACATTATTGCTTCTTCAATATAATCGTACATTTCTTCATGCGGGCTCTCCTCTCTGAGAACGGAGGTTAGAACTTCACCCAGAAAAATTGCGACAGTACTTTTTCTGATATTTGAGTGAATATCATAGGGAGTATACGCAACAGAAAATTCTTTTAATGTCTGCATCTCGCGCGATGCTTTGTAGTACATTTCCAGCTCCAGGATGAACATGGGCTGAAAAAGGATATTGTGCTTACCCGCTTTTTTATTTCTCATTCCCTTTATAAGGAATGATTGCCTTCCGAATTTCCTTGTATAAAGTTGGGCAACAATTCCCGAATCGGTGTATTTTATCTGGTGAAGTATTATGCCCCTGGTTTTCTCAAGCATGATCAGCAAACTGGATTATTCAAAGATAAAATTATTATATTTACCGGACAACCAACCGGATAATGGCAGTGACAAATAATGAAGAGCTTGTAAAGAGGATTGCAAAGTTAGCGAAACAGAACCAGGATCTTGAGGAACAACTCAAGAATATGATTAAGTTGAATGAAAAGCTTTCAAAGAATAATGAGAGGTTAAAAGCTAATGCTGAAAAATCTTCACCAGGCCGACCTCGGGATAGTGTTGAAGCAGAAAGGAAAGAACGTTCGCTCAGATTCAATATGGCGACAGTTTTGTTCGCCGATATTCATGGATTTTCGAAATTTGCCGAAGGGATGAATTCTTCGGAACTGATGGATGAACTTGATGAATTAATGTACGAATACGATTCAATAGTGGGCCGTTATAAAATTGAGAAGATTAAAACAATAGGCGATACCTTCATGTGTGCAGGCGGAATTCCTGTTAAGAATATAACAAACCCGATAGATGTTGTAATGGCAGCCATTGAGATGCGCGATTTTCTTGAAAAATTTGAGGTTTACAAACGTGGCGGCGATAAACGGATATGGGATCTTAGAACAGGTATCCATACCGGTCCGGTTACAGCCTCTGTTTCGGGGAAGAAAAAAATAAGTTATGATATCAAGGGCGATACTGTAAATACCGCAAGCAGGGTGGAAGCTATGTCGGAAAATGGTATGATACTGATATCTGTGATGACATATGAACTTATAAAGGAGTTTTTTGATTGTGAGTATGCCGGTAAGTTGCCTGTAAAATACAAAAACGATCTGCAGATGTACAAAGTGAAAGGTTTGAAACCTGAATTCTCCGTAAAAGGCGAGGGTGTTTTGCCCAACGAGGCGTTCAGGATAAAGTTCGGACTGATACAGTTCACCGACATCCAGGAGATCATTCTTGATAAGCTTGAAAAAGAGCTGCCTGATTTTCTGTATTATCATAATGTTAAACATACAGTCGATGTTGTCACCGAAGTGGAACTGATTGGCTGGGGAGAGGGTTGCAGCGATGAGGAGATATTACTGCTGAAGACTGCAGGTTTGTTTCACGATGCAGGTCATACTGTAGAATATGATAACCATGAGTTTTACGGTACGGAACTGGCAAGGAAAATGCTGCCACGCTATAACTATACACCCGAACAGATTGAAAAGATCTGTTCCATAATAATGGCGACCAAATTGCCTCCAAAGCCGAAAAACCTTCTCGAGAATATTATTTGCGATTCAGATCTTGATTATCTTGGGAGAAGCGATTTTATTCCTGTTTCCAACACTCTGTATGAAGAGCTTAAAGCGCAGAACAAAATGGGATCTCTTAATGACTG
>Ga0315542_1000323_pt1 | contig 29390 bp, 29 predicted proteins | sample SalMarSW160120MG_FD_202541 | JGI IMG/M metagenome (GOLD analysis project Ga0315542, IMG submission 202541) | Salt marsh sediment microbial communities from the Plum Island Ecosystem LTER, Massachusetts, United States - Salt Marsh Sediment SW1601-20 ... | reverse complement strand
TATGGAACTGCTGGATGCCGCCAATACCGGGACCTACGGCCAGCCGGTGCCTACGAAGGTGCCCCTGGGTGCGAAGAAAGGAAAGGCAATCCTCGTATCGGGACACGATCTCAAGGACCTGGAGGAGATCCTGAAGCAATCGGTGGGAAAAGGAATAAACGTGTATACCCACGGAGAGATGCTTCCCACCCACGGTTATCCTGAACTGAAAAAATACTCCCATTTTTACGGGCACTACGGCACCGCCTGGCAGAACCAGACGAGGGAGTTCGCGGAGTTTCCGGGCGCCATCCTCATGACGACCAACTGTATTCAGAAACCCAAAGACTCCTACAAGGACAATCTTTTCACCACCGGCCTGGTGGGTTGCCCCGAAGTAACCCATATAGCGAATAAGGACTTCTCACAAGTCATCCGGAGGGCCCTGGAGCTGCCGGGCTTCGAAGAGGACAAGAGCGGCAAGGAGGTGATGTGCGGATTCGGACACAACGCGGTAATGAGCGTGGCCGATAAGGTGATCGATGCGGTGAAGAGCGGCGCTATTCGCCACTTCTTCCTGGTAGCAGGCTGTGACGGGGCCAAACCAGGCAGGAACTACTACACCGAGTTTGTGGAAAAGGTCCCGAAAGACTGCGTGGTCTTGACCCTCGCGTGCGGTAAGTTCCGGTTCTTTGACATGGACCTGGGCGATATCGGGGGGATCCCGAGGCTCCTCGATGTGGGGCAGTGCAACGATGCCTACTCGGCCATTCAGATCGCCGTGGCCTTATCGAATGCCTTTAATGTAGGGGTGAACGAGCTTCCGCTCTCCATGATCCTTTCCTGGTATGAGCAGAAGGCGGTCGCTATCCTGTTGACCCTTCTCCATCTGGGGATTAAGGACATCAGGCTCGGACCCAGCCTGCCGGCTTTTATCACTCCCAACGTCCTGAAGGTGCTGGTGGATAATTTCAACATCATGCCCATCAAGACGCCGGACGAAGACCTGAAAGCGATCCTCGGGTGAGCCCCCTCCTGCCAGCCCGGAGGCAGCGGGTGGCCTCCCGGAGAGCTCAGGGAGCAACCAAATGGGGTTGTGCTCGGAAAGCAGGGGAACGGGATGTCCCCGGAGCGGCGCATGTTGGCCCTGGAGTCCCGCCACAGGTGGGAAAGGGCCAACATGCGCAGTCAACGGAGCCAGGGACGGCGAAGCGAACGGAGCGGAGGGAATGTGCCGTTTTCCTGCTCAAAGGGCGTCTTTTGGCAACTCTTATCAGAAGCCGATGGCGAGCAAAGGAGCGTGCTGCTCAGGGGAAGCCCTTCGTTCCGAGGCCTCCGCGCTGGTTCTTTTTGTGGCGCCCTCTTGACCAACCACTTCAGAAAAAGCTTGCCTCTGAGCCGCGAGCCCGTCTGGATCCGGAATCAGCAGAACCTACTCCGTCCCACCGGCACAAGCAGTCCTATCACTTCCTTCGATCAACAAAGCTCCCGGCAAACTGCACAAAGTGATAGACATCGGCGAAATTGCTGACCAATCCTACGGACACCCTCACCGCTCCGAAACTCTTGCCGTCGATGCACAGCCGGAAATCATCCAGAGTCAGGCGTTCCTGAGGCTGATTGAAGCACCCGGCCAGTTCGGTTTGCGACAGGCCGAGCGCGATTTCTCCACCGCCGGGATTGCAAAAGCAGCCGGTCCGCAGTGAAATCTTGCGGGCGTTGGCTTCGGCCTCGATCCGGCGATGATCAAAGAAACGGCCCTCAGGGTCATAAAAATTCATCGTAATCGTCCCGCCGCGCGCGCGGATATTCAGCGGCCCGTAAAAGCGGACAACCGGCGCCCCGTTGCTGTGGCGCACGGCCTGCAAGTTCTCCAGAAGCCAGCCGGTCAGACACTGCACACGCGTGTGGATCATATCCAGGCCCACAGCCGTCAGATGCCGCAGGCCGATTTCGACGGCAGGCAAGGTCAGATAATTGAGCGTCCCGTCTTCAAAACCTGCTTCATCGTCAGCCATGTAATAGGTATCACCCTGCACCGAAGCTACCGTGATGGTGCCTCCGGAAAACCAGGGGCGGTGTAATTCCTTCAATGCGCTTTTCCGGGCAAGCAAGCAACCGACGCCCGTAGGATATCCAAACATCTTATAAAAGGACAGCGGGACGAAGTCGGGTTTCCAGCGCGCCAGATCCAGCCGGTTCGTTGGAACGAATGCAGCGACGTCCACGAGCACATCCCATCCCTTTTGGTGTGCCTGTTCGATCCATTCCAACGGATGCTGCACACCGGAAAAATTCGATTGCGCGGGATACGCAAACAGGTTCTTACCACCGGGCCGCGCCAGATCGAGGAACTCGGAGAGCTGGGATTCATTGACCCGCATATCCGGAAGCTCCAGCGGAACATACGTCGGTTGTGCGCCGCGAGCACGAGCAAATTCGCGAATCCCGTTGACAGAATTATGATTGTCGAACGTCAGCAGGTACTGATCGCCTTTACCGAATGGATAGGACTCTCCCACCAGTTTCAGGGCCCCGCTGGCATTTGGTGTAAAAATGGCTACATATTCCTCTGGATCGGCGTGAAAGAACTCCAGGATGTAATGGCGCGCATGTTCTACCAAATCGGTCATGGCCAGGGATGTGGGATTGGATGAATGGGGATTGCCGAAGACATGGTTGCGTAACAGTTCGTGGTGTTCGCGTACTTGTTTATCGGCATACAAATTCCCGCCCGTGTAATCAAGATAGATGTGATGCTGCGCATCCACACGCGAGTACTCTTTCGCACGCAGATCATCAACGGGGTATGTGGCGACAAAATCCGGATACAACTCCAAAAACTCGCGAAAGGCCGACTTCATGCCTTCATCGCGAAAGGCATGCATGGTATTCATTGTTCAGCGTTCCTCCTAAATAGTCAATCGGAATCACCGGCGTCGCCCGGTTTGGGTTTCACCGCCTTTTTCCGGGGTTCGGCCAAGAGACGAAGAGAGGTAATCTCCGTCAGCTTGGGCGCACTGTACAAGCCGAACAGCAGCATGAGGGCCAGGGTGGAAAAATGCAGCTCCGGATATACCAGCAACAGCTGGCCGAAGGATTGCCACCTGAAGACCATGATGCAGCATACGGCCACGACAATCGTCCAGAAAAGCCGCAGCAACGCAATGTGCATGCCGTCCTCGTCCGCCAGGGTATACACCCGGTCGATTATGGTCGTCAGCACCACCAGGGGCAACAGCACCACATGCCCTGCAGGGGTGAAATTGAAATGCTCCATCGCGGACAATGTGAACGTCATGATGAATGCCACCAGGGTAAAGACGACACTGAGCCTCGGAACCCGCATCAATTTCAGGCCCGGCATCATCGATCTTCCGCCGATGCCGATAACGACCACAACGAGAAACAGAACAACAGCGGTCCGCCAGTCGGCATAGAGGGTCGCCAGTGCCAGCAGGGTGGGGGTAAAGGTTCCGAATGTCGTCACGCCGATTACGTTGCGGAAGAAGGTGGTCAACAGCGCGCCTGCCGGGAGCAGGAGCAGGATGATCAGTGAGTTCTGGGTGGAAAGCGGCAGCCGGGTCAGATCGATGATTTCAAGGAGGCTTTCCTGAGTGCCGCCCAGCAACCCTTTCGGCGTCACGATATGGGTGATGGAATAGTGCTTGACCAGATCGGAAATTCCCTTGGCCCTGAGAATTTCATTTCCTCCCTTCCTTATGGGCACGAAATGAGCAGGGAGTTCACGACGGTGACCGTTTTCGGGGTCGAAAGGGAGCCATTTCTGATTGACGAATGCTTCTACCCAGTAATGAGGTCGCGCCTCCGGGTCTTCGCTCAGAACAAAGCCGGTGATCAGCCGCGCCGGTATCTTTCCGGCGCGGCACAGCGCGATCATCAGCCGGGCACGACCGATGGTCGTCGCCTTCCTCTTTGCCAGTACCCCGGCGGCGTCATCCGGCGCCCCCTTCGAAACGACGGCGATTTTTCTCTCGCAATAATCAACGATGGCTTCGAGCAGCGCATCCTTCTCAGTGTGCTGCGCAGACAACTGTTGAACCATATTCACGATGCGGTCGTTGCCGGTCTGAATACCGGGTTCATCGCGCAAATAGAGGTCCCGCAGATCAGGGGCCAAGCCGGCCATTTTTGGCGACTGCTGCCGGCGTTTGAAGGGGGTAAAATACAACTGAAAATCGGCACGGAAATTAAACCAGCCACTGCGAGGGACAAAAAAAACGGCTTCTCGCGCTTCTGCGGCCTTTTGCCCGAACCGGGCCTGATTCAGGCCCGGGTAGAAGTAGTTCTGCCCGACAACCCTGACATGCGGGGTATTGATAGGCAAGGCCAGATAAAGGCCGGGTCCGCTGTGCTTCGCCTGGAAATCGTACTCGAGTGTCAGCTTCCAGACGCTGTCACCGGACGCTACTCCGCTCTGCCTGGACCACACTGTTCGGAGCGCCACGCAGGCCAGGCTTACCAGGATGAGGATGGCAACGGCCCAAATAGCTCCCGGACGATGTTTGATAAGAGGCATATGGGTTCGCAACCCTCCAGTCCCCTGGTCAGATGACTGCTGGAATCTGTTTTTTAAATTCGCAACCGTGTCGGTTACTGTCTAAAATAGCGGTCATTTTAAGGCCAAAATTGTTTGCAGTCAAGGCGTACGCCGCTCGCAGACGCGGATGATGCGTTGATGGTGATCAGGGGGAGTCTTCAATTGTCATTCGGGATATCTTATGATAATCTTCCGAAACAATGAAGAGGACAACACAAAACGTCAATGCGCGCAGGAGGATCGGCCATGCCCCCTGATCCGGATAACGACAAGATCACGATCGGCTGGCGTGAGTGGATGACTCTGCCGGATCTTGAGATTCCCGCCATCAAGGCCAAGATAGACACCGGGGCCAGGACATCGACGCTCCATGCCTTTGATATAAGAGAATACGAGGCCCGCGGCCGCAAAATGATCCGCTTTAACATCCGGCCGCTGCAGCGCAGGAAAAAGCTGATCCTCCACTGCACGGCCGATCTGCTGGAACGCCGGATGGTCAGCGATTCCGGCGGCCATCGGGAGCTGCGCTATGTGATTCGCACACCTGTTGCGCTGGGCGGAAAATCATGGCCTATTGAAATAACATTAACTGACCGGGATACTTTGAAATTTCGCATGCTCCTCGGGCGAACCGCGCTGCGAGGGCGCTATCTGGTCGATCCGGAAAAATCCTATCTCACCGGTCGTTCCCTGGCAAAAACCTGCCGGTCGGAGGGGAACAGAAAGGAGATACCATGAAAATCGGCATCCTTTCCAGAAAACCAGAACTGTACTCCACCAGCCGCCTGGTCGAAGCCGCAAAGGAGCGAGGTCATGAAGTGGCGGTCATCAATCCGCTGCTCTGCTATATGAATATCACTTCCCACAAACCTTCCATTCACTACATGGGTGAGAAACTCGAAGGCTTCGATGCCATCATTCCTCGGATCGGTGCATCGATTACCTTCTATGGAACGGCGGTGGTCCGCCAGTTTGAAATGATGAATGTCTACTCCGTGAACGAATCCGTGGCTATCAGCCGCTCCAGGGATAAGCTGCGCAGCCTGCAGCTGCTTGCCAGAAAGGGTATCGGCCTGCCGGTGACCGGCTATGCCCATTCGACGAAATATACCACGGACCTGATCAATCTCGCCGGAGGGGCCCCCTTGATCATTAAACTGGTCGAAGGCACCCAGGGCATCGGGGTCGTACTGGCGGAAACCGACAAAGCCGCTGAAAGTGTCATCGAAGCCTTTCGGGGATTGAAAGCCAATATCCTGGTGCAGGAATTTATCAAAGAATCCGGCGCCGTGGACATCCGATGTTTTGTTGTCGGGGGAAAAGTCGTCGCCACCATGATGCGGCGGGGGAAAAAGGGCGAATTTCGCTCCAACCTTCACCGGGGCGGACAGGCCGTTACGATCCACATAACTCCCGAAGAGCGTTCCACCGCGGTGCGTGCCGCCAGGATCATGGGTCTTAACGTAGCGGGCGTGGATTTGCTGCGTTCGAATCACGGGCCGGTCATCATGGAAGTCAATTCATCACCCGGGCTGGAAGGCATTGAAAAGACGAGCAACAAGGATATTGCCGGGATCATCATCAAATACATTGAAAAAAATGCCGCCCCCGGCAAGACACATACCCGGGGCACCGGCTGATCAGGAGGTTCATGCCACAGGTCTTTCAGATCAACGGCCGCTCGATAAAATCCGGCCAACAGGCCACCGTCAATATCCCCGTGGCCCGGCTGCATACCCATACCGAGATGACGATGCCGGTCCATGTGATTCGAGGCAAAAAGGAAGGACCGGTACTTTTTGTCTGCGCCGCAATTCACGGCGATGAGATCCTGGGCGTTGAAATCATCCGCCGCCTGATCAATTCCAAGCGGCTTCTCCGCATGCGGGGCGTCCTGATCGCGGTGCCTGTCGTCAACGTCTTCGGCTTTATCGACCATAGCCGTTACTTGCCGGACCGGAGAGATTTGAATCACTTCTTTCCTGGAAGCGAAACCGGATCGCTGGCCTCCCGCCTTGCCAATATTTTTATGCAGGAGGTGGTCGAAAGGAGCACCCACGGCATCGACCTGCACACCGGCTCCAATCATCGCGGCAACCTGCCGCAAATCCGGGCTCGGCTGGACGAGCCGCATACCCGGGAATTGGCCGAGGCTTTCGGCGCGCCGGTAATTATCGACGCCAACGTTCGCGATGGTTCTCTACGGCAGGCCGTCATGGAAAAAGGGGTTCCCATGCTGCTGTATGAAGCCGGTGAAGCGCTCCGGTTCGACGAGGTCGCCATCCGAGCCGGAATCAAGGGAATTTTATCCGTCATGCGTCAAATCGGCATGCTGCCCGCAGCGGGCGCCGCCCGGGCGAGGAAAAGGCCGCTGGTTGCGCGCTCGACGATCTGGGTCCGAGCCGCCAAAAGCGGCATCCTGCGCAGTGCGGCCGCACTTGGAAGCATCATGAGCAAAAATGAGCTACTGGGAATCATTGCCGACCCTTTTGGCGGAAATGAAGAAAGGGTTCATGCGCCTGTTTCCGGAATTGTCATCGGTAATTCAAATCTGCCGCTGGTTCACGAAGGGGACGCCATTTTTCATATCGCCCGCTTCGATGAGAAGGAAATAGATCAATCTGTGCTCCAGGAATTCCAGGCGGTGTTCAACGGGCCGCCGCAGAGCGCCACCTAGAAGCGGCTTTGTCGGAGCCGTTTTCCGCATCACTCCCGGCAGGGTTCGTTGCAGCTGGACCGGGTGGTAAACCTGAGTGATGGATCGACGATGAACACGTCTTTGATAAAGCTCCGGCCGATCAGCATCCGGTAATTAAATCCGGTCCGATCAGCCAGGTTGACTTCAACTTCCCGGTAGTGGTCCCCCAGACAAATGCCGAGCTTGACCACATAGACGCTGGCCGGCTTTTCTTTGTGACGTTTAATCCGGGTCTTTCTGAAAATTTCTCTCTCAATCGTCCTTTTCTGCCCCTTGTGATTGGCCACATCGAAACGAACCCACCTTACGTTGTTCCGTTCAAATTCGACGATATGAGAAACATCCAGTGAGGAGTGAGTTGCGCCTGTATCCACTTTGGCCATGATTTCAAGGGCGCCCGGACAAATTTTGACTTTTTCGATCAGCCCCACGATTTTCTTTTCCAATGGAAAAGCAATCGTGGGATTCGAGAGGAAAACGAGAAGGCAAATAGCAATAAGCCATACAGGATGTGCCTTATGGACTCTTCTCATGCGGCCCTTTTTCGCTGCATCTCAAGATGTCCAGGAATTCCTTTCCTTCTCCCTTCGGACAGGGAGAAGTCCGAGGGAGGCAGAACGGAAACACGGAACAAGCAATCACTTCGCCGGGATATAGGGAACATCAACGCCCCACCAGCCCTGCTCCTGGGATTCTTTTTCTGTCTTGGCATTGGGGTGTTTGTACCCAAACCAGCTGAATTTCATATGATCGAAGTTCTTGTACATGGTATCATGCTGCCAGAAACCTGATTCCCTCGCGCTTGCCCCGCATCCAGAGAGAAACAATCCCATCAGAATCAATAGAATCCACCTTTTCATTTTAGTGTCCCCCCTTTCTGAAATTTTACATCCAGCTTCCGTTCAGTAACTTCCATTCCCCGAGCCTGACTTTCATTCGGTCTCGTCATTTCCGTTTTGCGTTGTAACTTAAGTTTTATTCTAAAACCTTTTTTCGAAAAGTCAATAATTCGGCATCACATTTCGTTTCCCGAGACCACTTAATCGCGGCTCCCGACCTTTTGAAAATCAGATTTTCCCGGACCGGGTTTCGTTTCCGTACATGGCTGCTCAACCGGGGGAAATCCCGAAGCATGAATTCGTTTAAGTCCGAAAGCCCCCCTTCCGATTCTATCAATAAGATCGAATAGAAGGGTTCAGTGATGAGTACTCCCCATTGCAACCGAAATACGCTCGCCTTCGCCTTGATATTGTGCCTCTTGTCAACCATGGGAGGCTGTGCTCTTCCGCCCTGGAGGGCCAACCCGGAATGGATGACGCGGGCCAAAGGCATCCAGGCTATTCTGGTTGTGCCGGCAGAGGTCAGGGTCTACCAGGTGTCGCAGGAGGAAGTAATGCGGCTCAACAGAGACTGGAGCGAAACCGGCCGCCGGAATCTGGACTGCGCAATCATACAAGGATTCAGAAACAGGCATTACCGCGTGAAGCTGCTGATGGCCCAAGGAGAAATTCACCGGGAGATAACGGAGATTCTTCCCCTTTTCAGGGCTGTAAACAAATCAATCCAGTTGCACGCTTACGGGCCCCAGATCTTCCCCGACAAGATTGCCCATTTTGACTATTCCTTGGGGTCTCTCAAGGGCATCCTGGAGAAGCTCCATTGCGACGCCGTGGTTTTTGCACGGGGTTATGACCAGGTATCCGGGGGACCCAGAAAGACTTACATAAGCCTTGCCCTTGCGGATTCATCGGGAACCATTCTCTGGTACTGCGTGAAAGGTTCCCGGGGAGATCATGATCTCAGGGACCCTGAGAGTGCCGCAAATCTCGTGGACGGCCTGCTCTCGGATTTTCCGGAGGCAGGAGGATGAAAAACGCGCTCATGATCCTCATTTTCTGTTGCGCGCTTTCCGCCGGCACCGGCGCCGGCCTGCTGCACGCGGCGCAGGAGTCCGGATCTCCACGAGACTTAAAATGGCTGCTGTTGCAGGCAGCTGAGGAGGAAAAAGCGCTCGACAGAAGCGGCCTCATTTATGATGATCCGGATCTGGAACATTATTTGGAGCGCATTGTCCGCAACCTCCAACCCGCAGAACTCCGCGGCGATCTCTCGTTCAGAGTGCGAGTCATCAAGGATCCGCACCTGAATGCCTTCGTCTTTCCCGACGGGGCCATCTACATTAATACCGGCATACTTGCCCGCATAGAGAATGAAGCCCAGCTTGCAACGATTCTGGCCCACGAAATGGCACATGCCCTGATGCGGCACGCTCTGAAAACTCTTCAGGCTTTCGAGGGCAAAGGGACCGCCCCCGCGGCCATCCAGGAAAGGTTCGCGAAATCCCCGGAGAGAGGGACCGTCGGCAGGCTTCTCGCGCCGAATGGACCGGCGGTCTCCGTTGCGGCATATTCCAGCTCGCTGGAGCAGGAGGCAGACAGGGTCGGCCTTGATCTGATCATCAAGGCGGGGTATGACCCTCGGGAGGCGGTCGATCTGTTTCGGCACCTGGAAAAAGAGAGCATGAAAGAGGGCATTCACGAGCCCTTTATTTCGGAAACCCGCCCCTCTCTCCGGGACCGCATGCGGGAGTTCGAGCGGCTTCTTCACGCTCATAGAGATGCAGAAATGCCCGGAATCAGGAACCGGGACATTTTTCTTCTCGAAACCAAACGGGCCCTTCTTGAAAACGCCCGGCTTGATCTGAAGCTCGGACGCTTTACCGCAGCCCTGACAGAGGCCGAAAAATATCTCCGAATCTCTCCCCGTGACGCCCGGGCCCTCTACCTCCTTGGGGAAATTTTGAGGAAGAGAGGAGAGGACGGCGATGTGCGCCGGGCCAGGATCTTCTACGAAAAAGCCATTTCGGAGGACCCTTCCTACCCGGAACCCTACCGGACCCTCGGGCTCGTCCAGTACAAGGCCGGCGAGATGCTGCTTGCGGGAAAATCTTTTCAATGCTGCCTTCTCCTCTCGCCGCACAGGCCGGACAGAGCTTATATCGAGGGCTACTTGAGAGAATGCCGGAAAAGAGAAGCAGAGAAAGGAGCCGGTTTATGAAAAGGCTGCTTTTCATCCTGCTGATTCCGCTCACGGCCTGCGCACCCTGGACCAAGGTAACCGGTCTCTATGCCGGCCCCGCACATCACTATTCCGTGGATGTCCCGGACGGGTGGATGAAGTTCGACAGCGACAGTTACTTGCTCATAAGCAGGGACGGGCCGTTCCTCCAGTACATCTTCGTAGAGAGCCGGAACCTGGAAGCCCCGTTTGTCCACACGAGGAGAAGAATGAACAGTACCATGCTGCCGCAGGAGGCCGCCGAGGTGATTCTGGATGATCTGAGCCTGGACCGGGCGGTGCGCACCCTGCACGTGCTCGAAAACGCACCCGCCCGAATCGCACACCAGGACGGATTTACGCTCCTCTTCACCTACAGGAACGGAGACGGGCTGGCTGTGAAAACCCGCTACTGCGGATTCATCAAGGACCGGATGTTCTACAGTATCCGTTATACGGCGGCCGAACGGTATTATTTTGATAAGGACCTGGGAACGTTCAAAAGAGTTCTGGCGAGCTTCAAGCTTCCGGACTAGTCCGACACGGCCCAGACGTGAAAATAGGGCCCCGCTTTATGTCCCACGCCCAGAGCCCCTTTGTTTGCGTACAGAACCCAGGCCCAGTCCGGTTCGAATATGCTCGTAGTGGAGGACCAGTAGGCCTCACGAATCGGCTCGAAGGGGTGGCCGGCCGGCAGTGCGGGATTATACCTGCTGCAATCAACCAGGGATTCCAGCTCATTCACGTTGGGCAACCGCCAGAACACTCCGTCTTTCGTACGCTCTTCCAGAGTCTCCAAAGCGCCGAAGGCCTCCTCCCAGTTCACCTCTCCGCCCGTCAGATCTGCCTCCCTCCGCCAGCGAAGCCCGGTGAGCCGGTCCAATGCATATCCCTCATGCACTTCGAATCGGGGTTCCGGCCATGGCAAACCATAGCGGTATTCCGGATCCTGACCTGAATTCTCGCATGAGACTGTCCCTCCCGCCCCATCGTAACATCGGGTCTGGCCGGTGACCGGGAGGATTCCGCGACACTGCCCGCGGACAGGCCAGCAGAGGTGGGATTCTTCCTTGTGACCATAGAACATGCGGGCCCCTTCCAGGTGAATGTACCAGGCAAACGACGGATTGACGGCCGCGGTGGTGGAGGTCCAGTACCAACTGGGGAAGACGTTGCGAAAGGGGTGACCTGCCGGGAGAGGAGGTTTCTTCGTTTGATAACTCATGAGACTTCGAAGCTCGCGCCGGTTGGGAAGACGCCAGTCCCGGCAGCCGAAGGCTTCGCTGCGATTCATGGAACGGACGTAGTCGAGGGCCTCCTGCCAGAAAAGCGGGAATTCGGCGAGATTGGCGTTCCGGGCCCATTCAAGTCCCGTCAGGCGGTCCAGAACAGTATCGCCCCGCGTTTCAAATCGTGGAACAGGCCATGACGCCCCCCTTCTGAATTCCCCGTCGTGGCCGGTTCCCGGACACGGGATCTCCCGTCCGCTCACGTCGTGGCACGTGAGCTGCCCCGTCTGCATATACCCTCTTGAAATGGCGCGCATGGGAAGCCTCCAGGCTTGTTTTGGTGGAGGGTTGCGTTACAACTTTCTACGTTAAACAGTTTGAAGCCATTTTTGAAGTCGAATATGGTCCTTCTTCGGCCATGCCGGCTTATCTTTGCCGGTTTCCTACTCATAGAACGGCTCGTCATACTGCGAAATATTCCTCAAAATACTACCCCGACCCCATTAATTTTCTAATCCTTTTGCATTTTAATCTAATTGGCGTCCAGTTGGTGTAAACAACAGTCCACTTTTCTTTACGCACGACGGGAATAAAGACGCCGTTCAAAGCAGCTCTTGCTTCAGCCCCCACCGAAACCATGAACAGGTAAAATACCAGGTTGTTTATGAGCATCATTTCTAAACACCTCTCAATCGGAGTCCATTCAGCTTCAACGAAATCAAATAGGAACCCGTACCTGGGTATTCATTCCTGTTGTCAAAATAGATTTTCCGATAAAGCGATGTTTTCATCATGGTTCCAGGAAAGGAGGCAAAAATGAGACGGATATTACTGGGAAGCATCTTTATAGTGATTGTTTCGATTTTCTTTCTCGAGCTTCTCTCCGGCAGCGCGAATGCTATTCCCGCATTTGCAAGAAAATACAAAACATCCTGCATGTTATGCCATGCCCCATTTCCCCGGCTGACGGCAATGGGGGAGGCCTTCAGGTTGAACGGGTACAAAATCCCGCAGGCCGATGAGCTCTACGTGAAAGAGCAGCCCGTTTCCATGGGAGCCGAGGCTTACAAGAAAGTATTCCCCGAGGCTGTCTGGCCGTCCACTATTCCCGGCGTGCCGCCTCTTGCCATCCGCGCTATTGGGAATGTGAGTCTTCACCCATTCGGGCACCAGACAAATCGGAGTGAGTTCAATTTCCCGGATGAGCTCACCCTCCTTGGGGCAGGTTCATTTGGCCAAAACTTCGCTTTTTTCGCCGATCTCGGGCTTGAGAAGGAAGATGACAGTTACTCGACGGAACCTCGGGCATGGCTGATGTATGGGGACTTTCTCCCGGGGCTTGTGGGAAGAAATCATCTGAACCTCAAGGCGGGCAATGTGGGCAGGCACACGATCGCCTTGCCGAATGCAAGGAATGAAAACAGCTTTACCATGGAAGACTACCTTTACGTAACCGAACTTGATCTGGATAATGAGCCGGGCTTTCAAGTGGATGGGTTCGGCCGGAATTGGCGATACGGCGCCGGAGTTGTGGAGACAGATTCTGACAACAGCAAAAAGGATATGTATGCTGAGTTTTCACTGAAATTCGGAGGACTTGGATACGACGGTTCCGGAGGAAACTCCGAGGCGGGCGGAATCGGCACTTCCCCATCGGGATACTGGCGGGATGATTCGATTCACCTCGGGTTTTTCACGTACAGGAGCTATGTCGGCCTAAATGCTGATAGATATGATCGAATCGGCGGGGATGTGCGCGTCAATTACAAGGACTTTTCCGTGGCCGGCGGATATATAACCGGCGATAATCACGAGACCAATGTGGAGAAGGATATCTGGTTTGCGGAAGGATACTATTTTGTTCTTCCGTGGGTGGTGCCATACCTCAGATATGAGAACCTCACCGTGAATCATCTCAATAATCGGGATCAGGCGAGATTCATCGTGGGATCGGCCATGCTCGTGCGGGCAAACATCAGGGTCAATGTGGAAGCGAGGATTTATACCACCAACGAGCCTGCCCAAGCAGCAGGAGGCAATAAGAAAGATGACGACCAGATCGCCTTCGTATTGGATTGGGCGTTTTAAAGGAGAGAGATCATTAAAAAACGGTTTGTCCGACAGACCAAATTCAATCCAGGACGGCTGCGGCCGGAGTTCCTAAAAAAAAGGGCTCTTCTGGAGCAACAGGTATACTAAGGAGGACTTTGCATAATGGGATCAATGAAAAAGGTGTTCATCTTCGGATTATTCTGGGGCCTTGCCCTGCTCATTTTCTCACTCCCTTTCGCCGGCCAGGTGCCACAGGCAGAAGCCATGGACCCCGGGGGGACTATCAAGGGCGTGGTTGACACTCCCTGGGTCAGCCGCTATCCGGCGCTGGTATACGTAGACCACGTGAATGGGAATTTTCCGCCTCCCAAAGAAAACCCCCATATGAGCCAGAAAGGTATGACCTTCCAGCCTCATATCCTGCCGATTCTGAAAGGCTCAACAGTTGATTTCACCAACGATGATACCGTGGCCCACAACGTGTTTTCACCTCCCGGCTCGGCCACATCTTTTAACCTGGGAATGTACGGCACAGGCGTGAAAAAGACCGAAACCTTTAATAATCTTGGAGAGGTCCCTCTTCTCTGCATTGTTCATCCGGAAATGAGCGCCTTTGTGATTGTTCTACAGAATCCCTATTATGCTCTGACCGACAATAAAGGAAACTTTGAAATCAAGAATGTACCGGCGGGGACCTATCAATTGAAAACGTGGGACGAAAAACTCAAGGCCGCCTCGCAGCAGGTGACGGTGGAGGCAGGAAAAACCGCAACCGTCGAGTTCAAAGGACTGACCAGGAGATAGCCGCGAACTTAACCTGAAATATTGAGGTGGGGGTTCTTTCCATGATCACAAAGAGAAGCATAGAGTTGGTGTTTCTCATTTCTCTGTTCTGCCTGATATCTATTCCGTCCTTTGCAGACGAAATCCTGTTTCAGAATCAAAAAGGTCTGCAGACAGGAGTCGTCGTGGGAGAGGATAATCAGAGCGTGACGATCCGCTTTCCGAAAAAGGCGATAAAGTCCATAACCAGGAGCATGGACGAGGCCTCGCCCCCCCCTTCGGACAAGGTCATCTGGCAAGAAGGAAAAGAGTATCTCATCCTGAAGATTCCACGCCGCAGCATTCAGGTCCTCCCCCAGGAAACCCTGGCAGGGGCCCCGCCGGCAAAACAGGAACCTGCACTCTCCGGTCTCTCGCAGAAAGGTGCAGAGCCGCTCCAGCCGGAAGAGCCGCCTGAGAAATCCGGAATACCCGGAACTGCAAAGATCTCCAACTCTCCAACCACTGTGAGTGCCCAGCAGGAGTTGCTCAAGGAAGAAATGGGGAGCGTAGAAGGGGTGATCATGTGGCGGGGAAAACCACTCCAGAACAGAGAAGTGAAAATCGTTCTCGAGAGGTATACGGGGTTTTCCCTTGCAGCTCTCAAGAAATGGTTTGCGGGAGATAAGGAGGATTCATCCCAAAGCGGGGTTATCCTGGAGACACGCTCAGATTCTCAGGGACGGTATATTTTTCACCAGGTTCCCCCGGGCTATTACCGTTTGTACTGGATGCCGGATGCGGATACGGGCTGGATCCGCCGGCTCCGGGAAAAACCCGACATAGAGGTCGTCTCCGGAAGCCTGACCGTCAAGAATGTCCCGGAGAAGAAGAAAAAATAGGAAAGGGATCCTCACCTCATGGAAAATGATCAGGGAAAATACAGCCTCATCAAAGAAATGTTAATCGCCTTCATCCTCGGAGGTTCTCTGGGCCTGGCCGTGCTGATAATCGCCGAAGTCATCGCACGAGCCTTGAAGCAGTGAGGAGAAATGCCGGGGAGAATCAGGAAGAAAAGGAGACGATAAATTGACTGAAAATCGATACTCAAGACGGGCTTTTCTGAATCGAGTCGGCTGGCTGGCGACATTGGGATCTTTCGGAGGGCTGACGGCGGCCTCTGCACGCTATATGTTTCCCAACGTCCTTTATGAACCCCCGAAAGAATTTAAAATCGGAACGATAGACAATTATCCCGAGGGTGTGGACTTTCTTGCCGATAGAAGAATTTTTGTAGTGCGTGAGCAAAATCACATCAAGGTGGTCTCCGCCGTATGCACCCATCTCGGGTGCACTCTCAACTGGGTAGCCGAACGGAACCAGTGGGAATGCCCCTGTCATGGGAGTGTTTTCAACCAGAAAGGCGTGGTAATCAAAGGGCCGGCCCGCAGGCCGCTTCCCTGGTATGAAGTGAGCCTTACACCTGCCGGCCGGCTCCTTGTCGACGAGCGCCGGATCGTCCCCTACACGGAGACGCTTTCCGTTAAAACCTAGCCGGTGCCGTCCCACAAACTGGGGGAATTGCAACGCGTAATCCTATTCAAGGAACCGAGGCCATGGAAATGAAAATAAGGAATATTCTGATCCGGAATCCCATCTGGGAATCCATTGTCAGGAAAGAACATCGCCCCAGTGAATGGATCCAGACAAAGACATTGGGATTGGGTCTGATCAATCTCTTCCTCTTTGCCATTCTGACGGTGACGGGCATCCTCCTGATGTTCTACTATGTTCCCGATACGGAAAAGGCCTACCAGTCCCTCAAGGATCTCGAGTATGTCATAAGCTTCGGCATGATCCTCCGCAACATGCACCGCTGGTCCGCCTACTTGATGATTGTATCGGTGTTTCTGCATTTCAGCAGGGCTTTCTATATGGGCGAGTATCAAAAGCCCCGGCAGTTCAACTGGGTGATCGGCATGCTGATGCTGCTCTGTGTCCTGGGCATGGGCAATACCGGCTATTTCCTCCCATGGGACCAGAAGTCCTATTGGGGAATCACTATCCTGTCCAACGTCATTTCCGCGGTGCCGGTTATCGGAGAGCAACTCAAGTATCTGGTTCTCGGAGGGACCGAAGTGGGCCAGAACATCCTGACCCGTGCGTTTGACATGCATGTGAAGGTATTCCCCCTGGTCCTGGGTCTTTTAATGGGGATCCATTTCTGGAGGATTCGAATAGACGACGGTCTGGCGGAACTGATTCCCCCGCAAGGCCGCACGACTGCCGCATCAGTCAATAATCCCGGAGGAAATGACCCTCAGGGACAAACAGCTGTCGGCTGGTCTGATATCATCACGCGCGAATCGAGCAAATGTCTGCTGATTCTTGCAATCGTCATGGGAATGTCGCTGCTTTTCAACGCACCGCTGGAGGAAGTGGCCACCCCCTCGGTAACGCCTAATCCCGCCAAGGCGCCCTGGTTCTTTCTGGATCTCCAGGAGATGCTGTCGTGGGGGCCTCCTTTCTGGTGGGCCATCGTGGTGCCGGGCGTCGCAGTCCCGTTCCTCATGCTGATACCCTATCTGGATCCCGGACGCACAGGGAGCGGCCAGTGGTTTCATCCAAGCCGGCGAGTTCAGAATATCCTTTTTACGGCGTTTGTCACGGTCATGATCGGTCTCATCGTCATCGGGAAATTCATGCGGGGTCCGGGCTGGGTCTTTTATTGGCCATGGCAGCCCTGGCCCTCCCCCTGAATCACGGACATCTGAGATGGAGCAGAGCTTGATATGAAAGACATCTTCCAGAAGATATTTCCACTGTTGGCCGTGGTGGTTTTTCTCCTCTTCCTTGGGCAAGTCTGGAAAGACTACAACCGTCCCTACCTCAAGTATCAAAAGGAATTCAAAAAGCTTCTGGTGGAAAAGGCCGGCAACGACCAAAAGCGCATTGATTTCCAATTCGGCGCAAGGCAGAGGTGGATCGAGGCCCTCGACCGGGCTGACCGCTGTGAAACCTGTCATCTCGGGGTCGATGATCCTCGATTCAAGGATGCGCCTCAACCATACAGAACCCATCCGGATGCCGACAGACATTCATTCGAGAAATTCGGCTGCACGGTTTGCCACAGCGGCCAGGGTCTGGCGACACCCCTTCAGGACGCCCATGGCCCCACGGCGAACTGGTACAAAGCCATCTTTCATGAAGATTTCATGGAAAATTCCTGTTCCCTGTGCCACGGAGAGTTCATACACACCCAGGCGCCGGTTTTTGCGAGAGGCCGTCAGACGTTTAACGTAGACGGGTGCCGCGGGTGTCATGTAATAAAAGGAGAGGAAAGGATCAGGGTAGGAAAACCCTTGGACGACATGGCCGAAAGGGTCAAACCAGACTGGCTGTATCGCTGGATCCGGGATCCCAAGGCCTTTCAGCCGCGCACGACCATGCCCAATTTCAGGTTTTCCGAGCAGCAAGCCGCGGATGCGGCCGCTTTTCTCCTCCAAGGTCCCAAGGCCGCGGCGTTCGAGCCGAAAGGATCCGTTCAGCGGGGCAAGACGCTTTTTCTCGATTCCCGCTGCATCAGCTGCCATTCGGTGGAGGGCAAGGGTGGCGATCTGGCGCCCGAGCTTTCAAGGATTGCATCCAAGCTGTATCCCGAGAGAATTTCCCTCATCATCAAGAATCCCCATAAGCTCTGGGCCAGATCACAGATGCCCATTTTCGGTTTTTCAGATAACGAGATTCAGGACCTGGTGACATTTATTTCAGGGGAATACATTGATCTGGGTCTGGGCGAAAAGGTGGCCGCCCACGAGATTCAGCTCGTTCGGAAGGCGGACAAGGACCAGGGCCGCAAACTTGTGGAAAAATATGGCTGCACCGGCTGCCACACCCAAATCAAGGGCGCCAAAGATCGCGGCGAAATCGGTCCCGAATTGACGTCGATCGGCTCCATTCATATCGCCCATCTGGATTTTGGAGACATCACGGTCCCGCTTCAGAACCGCACGGTGCCCAACTGGCTTTACAATAAGATGCTGAACCCGAGGCTTTTCAAGCCCGGGTTGAAGATGCCTGATTTCACATTCAGCGACTCTGATGCCGGAGCCGTCACCACCTACCTGTTGAGCCTGAAAACCGAGAAAACGGTTCCGGCAGCCTATTCTCTCCCCCTGGGAGAGCCGCCTTCACCATATGCGCCTCAAGGCCGGTTCGGGAAAATTCTGGACAGATACAGATGCCTGGTCTGCCATATGATCGATAGAAAAGGCGGTGACATGGCGCCCAACCTCTCCCAGGAAGGCAGCCGGGTGAAAAAGAAGTGGCTGGAGCATTTCATGAAGGCGCCCGATACCATTCGACCCATTCTGCCGGAACGTATGCCGCTCTTCAAAATACTGGATCCGGAAGATGAGGCCCTGTATGCCTATTTCAAGACCACGCTGGTGGACGACAGGGTTGAAAATCTGGCAGGGAGCGTCGAGAAGATGCCCTTGAACGATCCGGAGGTGATCCGCCTGGGCAGGAAGCTCTATTATGAAAAATACGCCTGTAACGCGTGCCACCAGATTAACCTCAAAGGAGGGTTGATAGGGCCGGACCTCACGAAGGTCGGAGAGCGGCTCACTCCTGACTGGATTGTTTATTACCTGCACAATCCCAAGGCGTTTGTGGTACGTTCCGTGGAGCCGGTCTACAAGCTGACCGCTCAAGAGATCGAAGGCCTCGCAGCGTTTCTCATCAATCCGAAGGAGGGAAAATAATGGCCGGGTACTGGAGGAGGCTTGCACCGGCTGTTGGGGTGGTGTGCGTGTTCCTGGTCCTTGGGGGATCAAATGGGCAAGGAGCCCAGACCGTTCCGAAATTCCAGCTCCCCCAAAAACCCAAGAGCGCTCTTACGCCGGTTGAGCAGAAAGGGCGAACCTTGTATGGGTATTACTGTGCCCTCTGTCACGGCAAGACAGGAAAAGGAGACGGTTTCAATTCCTATAATCTGACCAAACCTCCGAGGAACTTCACGGACCGCGCCCGGATGGCCGCTCTGTCCGACAGCCGGATCAAGAAGACTATCCTGGATGGAGGGGCTGCCCTGGGAATGTCTCCCGATATGCCCGCATGGGGTGGTGTTTTGACGGATAAAGAAGCGTCGGATCTGACGGCCTATATCCGAACACTCGCCAAACAGGATGGCGGAAAGAAATAGGAAGGCAATTTTCCAGACGGCACGGGCGGGTCGATGATGAAATAGGCCTGGTCCGTGCCGTATGTGCTTGAACCAAGGTACTAAGCGTCAAGGTCCACAAAAACCGGATCAACGACAATTAAGGGAGGCTGAAGAGGCGATCATGCGAATGAGAGTTGCGGCTGTTATGGACCGGGTACTTATTGGAGTATTCACAGTCCTCACAATGGTTCTGATGTTTTCAGCGAATGGAAACCCGGACGAAAGCCAATCGACAGGTCAGATCGGGCCGAGCGCCAAACAGCAAAGCTCCGACCCTGATTACGTGGTGACGCCCGTCCTTGGGCCCAGTTGGCTCAAACATCTCGGCATTTACGACATCAGGTACTCGGCTATGGGAGAGATGGGAGGCAACGGTCCGCCGGCCCCTTCGCCTCGGAAAGAACCCGAATTTCCAGTGCAGGAGGCGCCCCGCGGCCGCATGGGTATGGGCGGAATGGGCATGGGAGGAATGATGGGGCGTTCTTATAATGCCTATCAGCCCGATCCCGCTGAAATGCAGAGAATGATGGATGAGAAGTTTTTCCTCGCCGGCAGCGACTTCTACCGTCTGGACTGCCAGTCCTGCCACGGACCGAACGGCAAGGGTGCGCCGCCAGAAATCAAGACGATTATCGGCCCGTTTGAGGGGACTTCACCTCAGCTTATCGAAGAGCGGATGAAGAAAATGGGAAGGCCGATCGGGGCAAAGATGGCAAAGGAACTCGCGGCTCAGGCGGAGCAAAGCATCCGCGACCGGCTTCAGAAAGGGGGCAAAAACATGCCGCCCTTCGCCCATCTTCAAGGGGAGGAAGTGAACGCCCTGATCCGGTACCTTCAGGAGCGCGTCGGCGCCCCTGAAGCGCAGGGAAAACAACCGCTCGTTATGGAGTCCACTCTCCGTGTAGGCGAGCACCTGGTGAAGGGGACCTGCCATATCTGTCACGACACCGCCGGTCCCGGAGTGAGGGGCATGGGAATGATGAGCGGAATTATCCCGTCACTTGCAAGTTTCCCTTATGAACAGTCGATGCAGAGCGTCGTCTGGCAGGTTGAGTTCGGAACGAGAATGATGATGATGGGCGGGCAGAGAATGCCTGCATACCCCTACATCACTCCGGAGGAGGCCGCCACATCGTACCTTTACCTGGTGCGATTCTTTCTGTACTAGGCACCTGCGGCCCTCAAGATTCTGAACCGGAGTTGACGCGAGGCGCGCTTCTCCGGCCTTTACGCCCGGTTCCTTGGCGGCAGGTGTCTCCCTTTCCCATCGCCTCTGATCATGAGCCGCCGTTTCTCCGCCATACTCATCCTGCTGCATCAGGCACAAATGTCTGTGGTAAGGACCATCACACTTATTTGTATAGAGTATTAAAATAAAGAGGATAAAAGGTGTCAATCATTTCAAGAATGGTGTATTATAGGAAAAACATATTCAGTGAATTACGCCCAAGCGCATAAGGCCGGCATGATGGGATGGAATCATGGAATCGGCCCGGGGGGATGAAGCCGGGTGAGAAAGAGGGAATGGACGGGAGGATGTTATGAAATCTAAGTGCTTTTCGCTTTTAGGATTTTCCGCGGGCCTGTGTCTTTTCTTTTTGCGGCCCGGTCGCGAGGCGTTTGCCCAGTGGGGAGGATATGGCGGCTGGAACATGGGACCGGGAGCGATGGGCGGATGGGGCATGGGCTGGTTCGGGGGGATCTTCATGCTCGTCTTCTGGGTCCTTATCATCGTGGGACTGATCTATCTTATAAAGTGGCTGATCCATAGCACAAAGGGAGAATCAGGCAGATCCTTCAGCAGTTCTCCAAGAGCCCTTGACATCCTCAAGGAGCGCTATGCCAGGGGCGAGATTGATAAGCAGGAGTTTGAAGAAAAGAAGAAAGACCTGCTTTCATGATATCACCCGTCATCCCCTGGATCTTTCAGAAGAGCCCTAAATCAGCAGACAGCGCATGGAAGAAATTTCATCAAGGGCATGCGTGATGTCGTCCGGGATAGCGACAGGCAAGGCATTCCTGCCGCACGAACCTGAGACCCTTGCTGGTGCCGCAGATCGAAAGGCAGATCCTTTCTCTGAATCTGGGACAGTGCCGGAACCTTGCGGAAAGGGCATCGTCCGCAAGTTACTCACGGGACGTTGAACGGCGTGTGGATGAGTTTTTTGCTAATGTCGATAATTCAGAACACAGCGTCAATAAATGATCTTAAATTTGGGAGCATGAAATGATCGAACAGGAAAACGCACCGGAGATGAAAGGTGAACGCTATTATCCATCTGCAGAATTCATTTCGAAATCCAGGGTAAAATCCATGCAGGAGTATCAGGCGTTGTATGAACGGTCCATTAACGATCCTGAGGGGTTCTGGATGGAGATGGCCGAAGATCTCACCTGGATAAAAAGATGGGACAAGGTCATGGACTGCGATTTTCGAGAGGCCCGCATACGCTGGTTCGAAGGCGGCAGACTCAACGTGTCGGCCAATTGTCTTGACCGGCACCTGGAGACATGGAGAAAGAACAAGGCTGCCCTCATCTGGCAGGGAGAACCATCAGATGAACTGCAGGTGTTTACCTACCAGACCCTGTTTCAGGAAGTTAATAAATTCGCCAACGTTCTCAAAAAGAAAGGGGTAGGCAAAGGCGACCGGGTGGTTATATATCTGCCCATGATTCCCCAGTTGCCCATAGCCATGCTGGCCTGTGCGCGAATCGGCGCGATTCATAGCGTAGTTTTCGGTGGATTTTCCGCTGAGGCCCTTAGAGATCGGATTATCGACTGCGGGGCAGTCTTTCTGATCACTTCGGACGGTTCGTTTCGCTCGGGACGGATAATTCCGCTCAAAGAAAATGCGGATCAAGCCCTTGTTGGGAATGAGGATTTAAAAACGGTCATCGTGGTCAAGCGGACCAATGAACCGGTGGAGATGGTTGAAGGCCGCGACGTATGGTACCATGACGAGATGGCGGCCGAAGACATCCGGGATATATGCAAACCGGAGGTCATGGACGCGGAAGACCCTTTGTTTATTCTCTACACCAGCGGCTCCACGGGCAAACCAAAGGGCGTCCTCCACTCGTCGGCAGGTTATCTTCTTTATGCCCTTGAAACCTTTAAGTATATCTTTGATTACCGCGACGAAGACACCTATTGGTGCACTGCCGACATAGGCTGGGTGACTGGTCACAGTTACATCTTGTACGGCCCGCTGGCTGCCGGCGCTACGAGCATCATGTTCGAGGGAGTCCCAACTTATCCCAGGCCGGACCGTTTTTGGGAGATCGTTCAAAAGCACGGCGTCAACAGCTTTTATACTGCGCCAACGGCCATAAGAGCCATGGCCAGGGAAGGGAATTCATGGCCCGAGTCCCATGATCTGTCGAGCCTCCGCCTGCTCGGTACGGTCGGCGAGCCGATCAATCCCGAGGCCTGGCAATGGTATTATAATGTTATTGGCGGCGCCAAATGTCCTATCGTCGATACCTGGTGGCAGACTGAAACGGGAGGCATTCTCATTTCTGCCCTGCCCGGTGCGGTCCCGATCAAGCCGGGGTCGGTAACCCTGCCGTTTTTCGGCATAAAACCCAAGATTGTCCGGGACGACGGAACAGAGTGCGAAGTGAATGAAAGCGGATATCTGGTTATTGAAAAGGCCTGGCCTGGGATGATGCGCGGGGTTTTCAACCAGCCTGACAGGTTCAGGGAGGCCTACTTCAAACAGGTCCCTGGTTGTTACTTCTCAGGCGACGGAGCCCGGAAGGACAAGGACGGTTACATCTGGGTCATGGGGCGGATCGACGACGTCATCAATGTCTCCGGTCATCGCCTGGGCACAGCCGAGATAGAAAGCGCGCTGGTGGCCCATGAAAAGGTGGCAGAAGCCGCCGTAGTCGGCTACAGCCACGATATAAAAGGCCAGGGCATTTATGCGTTCGTAACTCTGAATGCCGGGGCCCCGAAAAGCAACGAGCTTCAAGAGGCGCTCAGACTCCATGTTCGGAAATTGATCGGTCCTATCGCCACGCCCGACAAGATCCAGTTCGCGGATAAGCTCCCCAAGACCAGATCAGGCAAGATTATGCGGCGTATTCTCAAGAAGATTGTGGCCGGGGAACACGATCAACTGGGCGACACATCCACTCTGGCCGAACCCGATGTGGTCGATGAATTGATTAAGGGAAAAATGTAAGCGGCTGCGTATCACACCCAGGCTCGGAACAGACACAGGTTCGACCATGGTTATCCTCGATTACGATCCTGCAATCAGGTTGGATAAAGCCGGTCGATCTATACGGTACCGGCTTATCTCCGTTGACGAACGGCCCGCTTTTATTGATTTCTATAGCGCCTTTGAGCCGAAGGGCGTATATCAAGGCCTTCCGCCTTTGGCGGACCACCTTGAAAAGTGGCTGGACGGCCTGCTTGCCCATTGGGTCAACCTGGGAGCCTTTCATCAGCATCGGTTAGTCGGGCACAGTGCCCTGGATTGCGTTGGAGAGGGCGCCGTCAGCGAATACCTTATTTTTGTCTCTCCCGATTATCAAAACCAGGGCATCGGCACGAGCCTGACGCAATACGCAATGGCTCTCGCCCAGTGGGCGCACGGTCAAAAAGTATGGCTGATAGTCCAGAATTCAAACCTTCGCGCGATCAAGGTGTACCGGAGGGCCGGTTTTCACTTCACAGGACCCTTTGCGGACGAACGGGAAATGGTCCTTTTGCTCAGTCAACTTGAAGATACATGAAAAGCTGCTTCATCTACAGCCCCCAATTCGGGCGATTCTTCATCCGCGACGGTCACCCCTGGCATACAGCCCGGTCCGATGTCTGTTATGAACTCTGCCGCCGCTACTCCCTTTTGGATCCAGACCGGACCAGGGTGATCGAACCCAAAGCGGCCTCCAGAGAGGAATTGGAGGTTTTTCACACGCCTGCCTACCTCGACCTGCTTCAGAGGGCCAATAAGAATGTATTCGAGGACTACATGCTTGCTTCGGGCGTTGGAACCGCCGAGTGTCCGGTGTTCGAGGGCGTCTTTGACTATAATGCACTTATTGCCGGCGCCTCGCTGGCCGGGGCTGATTTGATTCTGACCGGAGAAGCAGATGTCGTCTTTTCTCCCACCGGAGGAATGCACCATGCGGGCCCGGATTTCGCCGCAGGCTTCTGCTACGTCAACGATGCCGTCCTGGCCATAAAGAAGATTTTGCGCAAAGGGTTGCGGCTGCTATACGTGGATATCGACGTTCACCACGGAGACCAGGTTCAGGCCGCCTTTTATGAAACCGACCAGGTTTTCTGCCTTTCTTTTCATGAAACACCGGATACCCTTTTTCCCTTCAGAACAGGGTTCGAGACCGAACTGGGTCAAGGAAAAGGCCTGGGATACAACGCCAATGTGCCTTTGCCCGCCGGAACGGGAGACGAGGTTTTTTCTTCGGCGTTCAAAGAGATCTTCCCGCCGATCGCCCGACGATTCGACCCGGATGTCGTTATCGGCGTTTTCGGAATGGATATGCTTTTCTCGGATCCGATGGCCAATCTGCTCCTGACGAACAACGCCCTTGTCGAAGCGGTTGGAATTATTTCCCGGGCATCGCCGAAATTGCTCGCCTTCGGCTGTGGAGGCTACGTCCTGGATAATATTGCGCGGGGTTGGACCCTGGCCTGGGCCGCCATGACTGGGCAGGAAATAGCCGATGACCAGTCTCTCACTCTGGGCGGTGTTTTTCTAGGCGACCGTGATGTGAGCCTGCGAGACGGCCCTCATATGGTGGCGGAAAAAACACTCGCGGAGACAAGGGCCGAGGCAGAGCGTGTGGTAGCCTATTTGAAAAGGAAGATACAATTTCTTCTTGGATAGAGACGGTACCATCCAATCAGTCCGGTAGAACGCCAGCGATTTGCCGTCCGGTACATTTTGGCAGGAACATTTTCTCAAATAGGGAAAACACATGAAATAGGCTGGCCGTCGCCTTGTTTTTTGATGCCTTGATCCTCATATTGTCTCTTTACGCGGCCTCCTCCAGTCTTTAACGTTTTCCGATCGGAATACAGGATTGACCCCATTTACTTTGTAATATTCAATCGTTAATATGATTTACAATAATCCTAAAACAATGCTTCTGGTTACAGCATAAGCGTCTCCGAATATACAGCAAATTCCATATCGCCATGGCTTTCGCCTAATTTGGAGCACAAAAGCGATGATTCGGCATTTTCGGTGAAAAGGGGTCCACGATGAGCAACACAGGAACGAATCCGGACCAACGGATGTTTCTTCCCAAAGTGGCGCTGACCGGTATGATAGAAGCTCTCAGCGGACAAGGGTATACGATCATTGCGCCGACAGTGCACAGGGACGTGGTCAAATTAAGACCGATCAGCGGCAGCGATGAAATTGCCCGTGGGGTGCGGGACCTCCAGGACGGCGGGGATTACCGCCTTGAGGAAGGCGATGAGGACCTTTTCTTCGAATACGTGGTCGGGCCGGACAGTGCGAAATCGTATTTTTTCCCGGCCCATCAGAAACTGTTCAGCCTGGATATTGAAAACGGACGATTCGAGGTGCACCAGGACCGGGCACAGGTTCCGAAACTCGCCTTATTCGGGTTAAGACCCTGCGACCTGGCGGCAATCCGCGTTCAGGACCGGGTCTTTGCCGGAAGGGAACCGGCCGGCGCAGCGCGATGTGAAGCCGAACTCCATTACAGACGGGTCCGGGCCCAATCCATGCTGATTGCCGTCAACTGCACCCGCCCGGGCGGAACGTGCTTCTGCGATTCCATGGGAACGGGTCCGAAAGCGACCGAGGGGTTTGACGTGGCCATGACCGAGCTGCGCTCGGGTTTTGTCGTGGAAGCCGGCTCAGACGCCGGCATGTCACTTTTACACGAACTGCCGCTGCGGGACCCGTCTCCTGCTGAACTGGAACTGGCCGATCTAAAAATGGCGCGTGCCCGTGAGCACATGGGACGCATACTCGACACCCGGGACATCGTCGACCTGCTGGATCGCAACATCGAACACGTGCGGTGGGACAACGTCGCTGCACGGTGCCTCTCCTGCGGCAACTGCACGATGGTGTGCCCCACCTGTTTCTGCAGCACCGTCTCGGATTCAAGCGATCTGGCCGTCAAGAAAGCGGTGCGAACACGTCATTGGGAATCCTGCTTCACCCATCAGTTTTCCTCCACCACGATGGGACCTCACCGGCATACGATCCGGGGCCGGTACCGCCACTGGATGCGGCACAAGCTGAGCACCTGGTGGGAGCAGTTCGGCACCAGCGGATGTGTCGGCTGCGGACGGTGCATTACCTGGTGCCCGGTGGGAATCGACCTGACGGAAGAAACGGCCGCGATACGCGGCGGTTCCCCGAAAACAGCTGAACATGCGGCTTTTCCCCCTGAAAGCGAGGTGGCGAAATGATTCCGGCGAAAAGCGAAACAATCCCGTCGCTCGTCTGTGGGCTTGACAGCTGGATGCCCGTACCGGCGCGCATTCTTGATATCAAAGACGAAAATTTCAACACCTATACCATCCGCCTGCGAATAGAAAACAAGGCCGCCCGCGATGCATACCGGTGGGCGCCGGGCCAGTTCAATATGCTGTATGTCCCCGGTGTAGGAGAGGCCGCCATCTCCATTAGCTCCGACCCGGAAAATCCTGCTGAGCTGGAACACACCATCCGCGTCGTAGGTTCGGTGACGCGGGCGATAAAAAGGAGGGGGACGGGGGGGATTATCGGCCTGCGCGGACCCTTTGGTACAAGCTGGCCTACGGAAGGCATCAAAGAAAACAATGTCGTGATGGTGGCCGGCGGCATCGGACTGGCGCCGATCCGCCCCATGATTTACTGGCTGCTCCATCATCGCGACCACTGCAAACGGGTCATCTTGCTCTATGGCTGCCGTTCGCCTGAAGACCGGGTTTTCGCTCCGGAACTGGAAGAATGGGAGCTCAACAGCAACCTTGATGTCCTAGTGACGGTCGACAACGCAACGGGCGACTGGACCGGTCCCGTGGGCGTGGTCACGCACCTGCTCAGGCGGATCAGAGTCGATGCCGAGCATACAACGGTCATGGTCTGCGGCCCGAAGATCTTAAACCGCGCCGCTTCCTGGCAATTCCTGCAGCTTCACGTCCGGCCGGAACAGGTGTACGTTTCCCTGGAGCGCAACATGAACTGCGGGTTCGGGCAGTGCGGCCACTGCCAGTACGGCTCAAAATTCGTATGCCGGGACGGGCCTGTTTTTTGTTTTGCCGACATTGCGCACATTTTTGCCAAGGAGGAGATCTGATGGCGCAGGTTGACGCAGGAACAGCTGAAAAACCCAAACTTGCGGTCTACAAATTTTCAAGCTGCGACGGGTGTCAGCTCTCGATCCTGAACCTGGAGGACGAACTTCTGGATCTGGTTGGTGCGGTTGAAGTGGCCTTTTTTCTCGAAGCACGCCGCCAGGTCCTGCCGCCGCCCTATGATATCGGCCTGGTGGAGGGGAGCATCTCCACGCCCGATGAAGAAGAGCGCATCCAGCAGGTTCGCCGGGACTGCAAATTTCTGGTGGCCATCGGCGCCTGTGCAACTTCCGGCGGCATCCAGGCATTGCGCAACTGGGCCGACGTGGAAGCATACAAACGAACGGTTTACCCGGAGCCCGCCTTTCTGAACACCCTGGAGACGTCAACGGGGATTGCCTCGCATGTGTTCGTGGACTTTGAATTGCGGGGGTGCCCGGTCAATAAGGATCAGATCCTGGAGTTGGTGGCGGCACTGCTCATCGGGCGAAAGCCCGATATCCCCACCCACAGCGTGTGCGTGGAATGCAAACGCAGGGGATATCCCTGCGTACTTGTTTCAAAGGGCGAACCCTGCCTGGGCCCGATTACCCAGACAGGATGCGGCGCCTTGTGTCCCGGGTTCAGCCGGGCCTGCTACGGATGTTTCGGCCCCATGGAACAGCCCAACATCTCCTCGCTGGCAAGCCGGTTCAACCGGCTTGGTTTTACGCCGGGAGACATCAAGCGGATGCTGAGGACCTTTAACGGGTATCTCGAACCTTTTAAACAGGCAAGTGACTATTATGAGCAACGCGAAGAACCCAAAGGAGAATAAGAAGCGCACCATCCGGGTGGGTGCGCTTGCGCGGGTGGAGGGAGAAGGTGCACTCCACCTGGTGATGAGCGGCGGCCGCGTCGAAGAAGTGCACCTCGAAATTTTCGAGCCGCCACGTTTTTATGAAGCCTTTCTTCAAGGCAGGGATTTCATGGAAGTGCCGGACATCACGGCGCGCATCTGCGGCATCTGCCCCATCGCCTATCAGACGGCTTCCTGCTATGCCCTGGAAAAGGCAATGGGCGTTTTCGACGAGCTCGACGCGCCCATCCAGAGGCTGCGCGACCTGATTTACTGCGGCGAATGGATCGAAAGCCATGTACTGCACATGTTTATGCTGCATCTGCCGGATTTTCTGGGCTATGAAAGCGTCGTCAGCATGGCGCGGGATCACGGCGGGATCGTCAGGCGAGCGCTGCGGATCAAGAAGGCGGGAAATGCCATCGTAGAACTCCTGGGGGGGCGATCCGTGCACCCGGTGGGCATGTGCGTGGGCGGATTTTACAGCTGCCCGGACCCGAAAGATGCGGCGTCCCTGCTGCCGGAAATAAGGGCCTGCCTGGCCGACATGGCCGAACTCGCCCTCTTTCTTGCCCAAAAGGTAACCTACCCGGACCTCAAGCAGGATTACGAGTTTGTAGCCCTCTGCCCCGATGACGAATATCCCATGAATCTTGGCCGCATCAAGTCAAACAGGGGACTCG
>Ga0315542_1000322_pt1 | contig 29405 bp, 35 predicted proteins | sample SalMarSW160120MG_FD_202541 | JGI IMG/M metagenome (GOLD analysis project Ga0315542, IMG submission 202541) | Salt marsh sediment microbial communities from the Plum Island Ecosystem LTER, Massachusetts, United States - Salt Marsh Sediment SW1601-20 ... | reverse complement strand
TTATTGCTGTTCTTGCCGGATCACGCTACTTCCAGAAACGCAAGGGGCTTTATGAAGAACCGCCATACAAATAAGTTGGCCGGTTGGCCCGTTGACCGGTTGAGCCCCTCGGCCGGTTGAGGAATGAAGATAACGGCCCGGTCGACGTTCCGATAGTGAGAAGCAATCAAGGAGTTGCAGAATAAAGAGGAGATTATTGTAATGGACTTTGCTGTTGCCTTTCTGCTCCTGTTCGGGCTCGTTTTTTTTACCGGCGGCGGCGTTGGTATCCTCCGGTTTCCCGACTTCTACACACGCCTCCATCCTGCCGGCAAACTGGATACCGCCGGTTCACTCCTGATGATTGCCGGGATGGCCCTCTACAATCTCCACGACCTGACGTTGTCCTCCGTGCTGGTCAGCGCAAAGATGATACTCATCGTGGTCTTCATCTTTCTGTCCAGCCCCACAGCTACCCATTCCATTGTTGATGCGGGAATGCGGGCCGGACTCAGACCCTGGACAAAAGAAATACATGAGAAACAGGAGAAAGGATTATGATACCGCAACTGGACATTTTTATCCTGACACTGGTCATCGTTTGCGCCATAGCAGCCATCTCCGTGAAAGATCTCCTCGGCTGCGCGATTCTCTTCGGCGCCTACAGTTTCATGATGTGTCTCCTCTGGGCCATTATGGGATCGGTGGACGTGGCATTCACGGAGGCCTCCGTGGGCGCCGGGGTCAGTACCGTCTTTTTTGTGGCCGCGGTATTCAGGACGACCAGGAGGACCAAGGATTGAAAAAAATCGGTTTTATCATAGTCTGTCTGAGCGGAGCGCTCCTCTTGTATGCCACACAGGATTTCCCGCGCTGGGGCGATCCCAATTCCCCTGCCAACACCCACGTGTCGCCGCGCTATATTCAGAAAACCCTGGAAGAGACCGATGTTCCGAACGCCGTGACATCTATCCTGGCTGATTATCGTGGGTATGACACCATGTTTGAGACCACCGTCATTTTTGCCGCGGGCATGAGCTGTCTCATTCTCTTGAGGGTATTCAAGCGAAAGGAGGAAGACCGGTACTACCGGCACATTTCTACCGGGGTCACTCTTCGCGTCAAAGGGGAAAAAACCATCCCCGAGAAATCGAAGGAATTCGAAAGAATCGACACCATATGGACGCCCTACGACCTGATCATCAAAACGGTTTCGCGTTTTCTCGTCCCGTTCATCCAGCTTTTCGCCCTGTATGTCCTTGCTCACGGTCACGAGAGCCCGGGAGGAGGATTTCAGGGCGGTGTCATTTTCGGGGCAAGTTTTATCATTCTGGCTATCGCCTTTGATCTCAGGACGGCCCTCCGCCGATTCAAAGAAAAAACCGACGGCCTGTTAGCTGCCCTGGGCGTCTTTATTTATGCTGGAATTGGGGCACTGTGCCTCCTCCTTGGGGGCAATTTCCTGAATTACAAGGAACTGGCACGCATATTTCCGTTCAATAAAATAGAGGCACGGGCTTACGGAATCCTCGGCATCGAAACCGGGGTTTTCATCGCGGTTATGGCCGTTATGGTTTGCATTTATGTAAATATTGTCTCAGAGGGAAGACATGATGAGGGACTCTGATATATGGAAGCGCTGATCCATCACGTTGTTGGAAAATATAATTACTGGCTTTACATCATTCTGATGATGATCGGTCTTTACGCCATGATCGCGAAGAACAACCTCATCAAGAAACTGGTTGGCATGAATATTTTCCAGACGGCCATCATCCTCTTTTATGTCTCTATCGGATGCAAAAAGGGAGCTACGATCCCCATTATTGAGGAACACGCGGGCATGGGTGAGCACGCCATCAGAGTGGCGGATTACATCAACCCACTTCCCCATGTCCTCATGCTTACGGCGATAGTGGTCTCTGTTTCCACTTTTGGAGTTGCCCTGGCACTTGCAGTGAAGATCTACCAGCAGTACAAGACGCTGGAAGAAGACGAAATTCTTATGCGCCTGAGAGAGAAATGAGCCAGCATTATCCTGTTCTCCTTGTGACCGTTCCGCTCCTTTCCGCCTTTATTATCAGTGGGCTGAGCTGGGTCAAAAAATCTCTTTGTTTTCCCGTGGCCCTCGTGGCACTCGGCACTTCGGTATTCTGTGCCATCGGCCTGCTCTTCAAAGTCCTTGACGTGGGTGTCGTGGAATACCACATGGGCGGCTGGATGCCGCCCTGGGGCATTGCCTACCGCATCGACCTCCTGAACGCTCTGGTCCTTGTAGCGGTCTCTTCAGTTGCCCTCGTCAATCTCGTTGCCGCCCACAAGAGCGTTCAAAGAGATTTTCCCGAAAAGAAGGGCATCTTCTACGCCCTTTACGTGCTTTTTGCCATGGGCCTGATGGGCATTACCGTAACCGGGGATGTGTTCAATCTTTACGTCCTCCTGGAGATTGCCTCCCTCACCGCCTACGCGCTCATAGCACTCGGCAAACCGGACAGGGCTCCCTTGGCCAGTCTGAACTATGTCTTTATCGGGACCGTCGGCGCCTGTTTCTATCTGCTAGGCATCGGGTACCTTTACATCATGACCGGTTCTCTGAATATGGCCGACATTGCCTCTCTTCTTCCGCCCATTTATCATTCAAAGGCCGTGCTCGTGGCGTTCATATTCTGTATGGTCGGGGTTTGCATCAAGATGGCCTTTTTCCCGCTCCATACATGGCTTCCCAACGCATATACCTATGCGCCCAATCCTGCCAGCAGCGTCATAGCCCCGCTGATGACCAAGGTCATGGTATACGTGATGATCCGCCTGGTCTTCTCTGTATTTTTGCCGGACTTCAGCTTCCACGTGCTGCACATAGGTCCCGCTCTTGTATGGCTGGCATGTCTCGCCATTATCATGGGCTCGCTCCTGGCCCTCACCCAGAGAAATCTGAAAAAGATGCTCACCTACATCATTGTTTCCGAGATCGGGTACATGGTGGGAGGTCTCTGGCTGGGAAACCGGCTCGGGATGAGCGGCGCAATCCTTCACATCCTCAATGATGCCATTATGACTCTGTGCCTGTTTCTGGCTGTCGGGAATATTGCATACAAGGTTAAACAAGTCGGCTTCGAGGATTTGAAAGGCCTGTTTCGCAAGATGCCCGTGACCATGGCCGGGTTCGTTGCGGGTGCTCTCAGCGTTATCGGAGTCCCTCCCACCTGCGGCTTTTTCAGCAAATGGTACCTGATTTCGGGAGCGATCCAGGCCGGGCAGTACGGTTTTATGGCGGCCCTCCTTTTCAGCAGCCTTATAAACATCGTACTCTTTTTCCGGGTCATTGAAATCGCCTATTTTGAACCCATGAACCCTCTCCATGGAGTTGCTCCGAAGCGAGGCATCATAGAAGAGGTCCCGCTCTCCATGCTGATACCCCTGCTGCTGGTAGCGGTCAGTCTGATTGTCGTGGGCATCTACAGCGGAACCATCGTCAACCACATAATCGTCCCCGTCCTGCCGAAAGGAATCGGTTAATGGAGGTCATCCATTCCATAAGACCCTTGCTCGCCGTGCTGGTATCCATCTGCGCGGTCCCGCTGATCGCATCGAGCCGCAAAGAAAATATCCGTGAAATGTGGACCTTTGCCGCGGCAATAGCAAAATTCCTTATCGTCGTTTCCATGCTTCCGGCAGTGCTCAGGGGAACGCAATTTTCCTACACCCTCTGGGAATTCCTCCCAGGTGCCTCCATAGAGTTCAAGGTAGACTCGCTGGGCATGCTGTTCGCGCTGGTGGCCTCCTCCCTGTGGATCATAACCAGCGCGTACTCGATCGGATATATGCGCGGGCTCAAGGAACACAGCCAGTCCAGGTATTTCTGTTTCTTTGCTCTGGCGCTCTCCGCGACCATCGGGGTGGCCTTTTCCGCGAACCTGCTCACGCTCTACCTCTTTTACGAAATGCTTTCACTCGCCACCTACCCGCTGGTGACCCACCATCAGGACCCGGAAGCCCGCCAATCAGGCCGCAAATACCTGACGTACATTCTCGGCACTTCCATCGGCCTGGTACTCCCTGCCATGCTTGTCGTGTACCACCTCACCGGCAGCCTGGAATTTTCGGCTCACGGCCTCCTGGCGGACACCACTTCCAAGGCCCTTGTGACACTCCTTCTCTTGATGCTTCTCTTCGGTTTTGCCAAGGCCGCCATCATGCCCTTTCATGCCTGGCTTCCTGCCGCGATGGTTGCCCCGACGCCGGTGAGCGCACTGCTTCACGCTGTGGCCGTTGTGAAGGTAGGTGTATTCAGCATCGTGCGGATCCTGACCGGTATCTTCGGGGTGGGCATTCTCTCTTCTTTTCACCTGGGCACGGTCGTATGTTACATAGCGTCTTTTACTATTCTGGTGGGTTCCCTTATTGCCCTTTCTCAAGATGAATTGAAGAGACGACTTGCCTTTTCAACCATTAGCCAGCTCTCTTACATCGTTCTCGGTGTTGCGCTCCTCTCGCCGAAAGGCATGGAGGGGGGAATAGTCCACATCGCGATGCACGCCTTCGGCAAGATTACGCTCTTCTTCTGTGCTGGGGCCATTTTTGTGGGCACAGGAAAAAAGTATATCAGCGAAATGGTGGGAATAGGGAGACGGATGCCGGTAACCATGGCCGCTTTCTTTGTGGGGGCTTTGAGTGTTATCGGGCTTCCGCCCACGGGGGGCTTTTTCAGCAAATGGTACCTGGTGCTCGGAACGCTCGAGGCCAATCAATGGCCGATGCTCGTCGTTCTGCTCCTGAGTTCCCTGCTCAACGCAGCTTATTTTCTGCCCGTTGTTTACAAGGCTTTTTTCTGTTCGGATGAAGAGGCCCTGTTCGAGAATAAGGTACAGGAGGGCCCGGTCTGGTGCGTTGCGCCGCTTGTTTTGACGGCCGTCATCTCTCTCTTTCTGTTCTTTTATCCGGATATCTTCTTCCGGCTTGCTGAGATGGCTGTTGGAATGTAATTGGAGGGAACCATGGAAAAAAAGAAGAAATTCGACTTTTTTGACCGGCCTGAAAATATCAGGAGGCTGTGGATCTTCTTGTATGTTTTTTGTGGATTGACGCTCATCCCCGACTTTTTTACGCACAGAGAGGCACACTTCGGCTTTGATGGTTTCTTCGGCTTTTATGCACTCCTGGGTTTTGTCTCCTGCGTAGCGCTTATCCTGTTTTCAAAGCTGGTCGGCCTGGTATTGAAGGTAAAAGAGAACTACTATGGCAAGTAATTTTCCCCCTGCTGCATTATTGATTCTCGGAGCCCTGCTCGTTCCGCTTTTCACAGGAAAAGCAAAGTCCTATTACGTGATACTCTTGCCTGCTGCTGCATTTTTTGTCGTCTTCCAATTAGCGCCCGGCTCATCGTGGCATACCCATTTCTTTGGATTCGACCTCACCTTCCTGAGGGTCGATAAACTGAGCAAGGTCTTCGGGTATATCTTTACCTTGAACGCCTTTGCCGCCTTCATCTATGCCTTTTACCTGAAGGACAACACCCAGCATATGGCCGCGCTCTTTTACATAGGCAGTTCCCTGGGAGTGGTCTTTGCGGGCGATCTTGTGTCCCTCTATTTTTTCTGGGAGGTCATGGCTGTCGCTTCGACCTTCCTGATCCTGGGAAGGAAGACAGAAAAGGCTCAGGCCGCCGGCATGAGATATATCATGGTCCATGTCTTCGGGGGACTGTGCCTCCTGGCGGGCATAGTGCTTACCATTTCCGAGACCGGCTCCATCGCATTCAGCGCCATGACGGAGAGGAATTTCGGGACCTACCTGATCCTTATCGGTTTTCTGGTGAACGCCGCAGCGCCGCCCTTTTCTGCATGGCTCCCCGATGCGTATCCCGAGGCCACGGTCACCGGAGGGGTCATCCTGAGTGCCTATACCACCAAGACGGCTGTGTATACCCTGGTGCGCGGGTTTCCCGGATGGGAGATACTCATCTGGATCGGCTGTATAATGACCATATACGGGATCATTTATGCACTTCTGGAGAACGACGCCAGGAGAATTCTGGCCTACAGCATCATCAACCAGGTGGGCTTTATGATCACCGGAGTCGGAATAGGCACCATGATGTCCCTGAACGGCACGGTTGCGCATGCCTTCTGCCACATCATCTATAAAGCGCTCCTGTGGATGTCCGCAGGATCGGTGCTCTACATGACCGGGAAAAGCAAGTGCACGGATCTGGGCGGTCTTTACAAGACCATGCCGTGGACATTGATTTTCGGGGCCGTGGGTGCGGCTTCCATTTCCGCCTTTCCTGCGACCAGCGGGTTTACAAGCAAGTCCCTGATCATTGACGGCGCGATCCATGAACACCTTGCATGGGTCTGGCTCGTTCTCGAAATAGCATCCGCAGGGGTCTTCCTCCACGCGGGGATAAAGTTCCCGTACTTCGTCTTTTTCGCAAAGGACAAGGGACTGCGGCCCGGTGAAACCAATAAATCAATGCTCCTGGCCATGGCTTTCATGTCCTTCTTGTGTCTGTTCCTGGGTGTATTTCCCCAGCCACTGTACAATGTCCTCCCCTTTCCCGTCCATTACAGTGCATACTCATTTACGCACGTAATTTCTCAGCTGCAGCTGCTTATGTTTTCGGCTCTGGTCTTCTTTCTTTTTCTGCCGCTTCTCAAGAGGACGGAGACCATCTCCATTGACACTGATTGGTTTTACAGAAAAGGAGGACGTCTGGTCTACCAGGCCATGGACCTGAGCCTCAATGGGATCAACAACTATTCCGATCGAATTTTTGTGAAAGGGGTTGCGGGTTTCCTGGCGCGGTTTGCCCGGGACGGTATGGCACGGCTTGCCCTTCTGCCTTTTGTCACCTACTGGTATTTGAAGGGCATCCGGTTCAAAAGGCTGGAAATCAAGAAATCCAGCCTTTACTACAATCTCGTCAGAGGCGTTATACCGGCAGGGCTCGGAGCGGCTATGGCGGCTCTTTTCCTGGTCATTATCTTTCTTTTGAGTTGATAAGGCTGTCTGTAGTGTGATCTCAAAAGAACTTTTCTGCCCCTTTTGAGTTCACATCTGGTCGTAAGGGGCTAAACAACCTGAATAGTTACAACACGACTATTCTGTTTGGAGGGAAGAGTATGGTTTCGCTGGACGATCTGAAGAAAATCTGGTTAATGACTTCTCTTGAAGACCATCTGCTGGAAAAAATACAGCCGTTGACTCAACTCCGTCTGTTCGGTGAAAAGGCCCTGCTTTTTGAAGAAGGACAGGAGGCCGACACCCTGTATATGCTGTTGACAGGGAAAGTCCTCCTGGAATTGAAGGCCTCAGACACCATCATGATCTCCCTTGAAGCCGTGAAACCGGGAGATCCTTTCGGCTGGTCGGCAATCGTGCCGGGGTCCTTGTACACAGCGAATGCCACCTGCTCTGAGCCCTGTGAATTAATAACGATTTCAGGAACGGAATTGCGGAAAATCATGGATGAAGATCATCTGTTCGGCTACCGGATTATGGAGGGCATCCTGAAAATTCTGCAGTCGCGACTCTTCACGAGAACCGATCAATTCCTGAAAACCTTTAAGCAGCTTCCTGATATGGCAAAATTATTTCCCGGCAAATGACAAGGACAGTGCTGGAGAGGTTTTTCACTCAGGCAGCATATCATAAAAGTACCGCATGGTATCGGACCGGGTAACAATGCCGATCAGTTCCCCGTGTTCCACGACCGGAAGCCGACCGATATCGTGCGTGATAAAAGAGTTACACCTTCGTTTTGTAGAGGAGAAGACTGTTGGAGACGACGGTGATGCTGCTCACGGCCATGGCCAGCGCCGCCAGGATCGGATGCAGATGTCTCAAAAAGTCCGGCACTTCCGTGAAAGGATAGAGGATCCCTGCTGCAATCGGGATAAGGACAACATTATAGGCAAAGGCCCAGAAGAGGTTCTGTTTTACGGTCCGCATGGTCTTCCTGCTCAGGTGGACGGCCTTGGAAATACCGGTCAGATTGCCGCTCGCCAGGATCACATCCCCTGCCTCTATGGCAACATCGGTCCCTGTCCCGATGGCAAAGCCGACATCCGCCTGCGCCAGCGCCGGAGCATCGTTTATACCGTCACCTACCATGCCGATCTTATTCCCTCCCTCCTGGAGGGCCTTAATCCTGCCTGCCTTTTCCTCCGGACGGACTTCGGCGACCACATCGTCGATATGTACCTGGGAAGCTATCGCCTTTGCTGTCTGCTCGTTGTCTCCGGTGAGCATGACAACCTTGAGATGCTGGTGATGCAGTTGCGCGATAGCCTCCTCCGATTCCGGTTTCGGGACATCAGATACGGCAATCAAACCGGCGGCCTTTTCTTCCACTACCACAACCATCACCGTCTTGCCCTCGGCCTGGAGCGCATGGATCTGATCCTGTGCAACAGCGAGATCTATCTGTTTTTCATCAAACCACCCGGATTTTCCCACCAGAATCTCTTTCCCATCGATCTTCCCCTGTACGCCGAGGCCCCTGAAGGCAACAAAATCCTGCGGTTCGGGAAGGTCTATTCTCCTTGCTTCCGCTTCCTTGACGATCGCTTTCCCAAGGGGGTGTTCAGAACCCCTTTCCACCGCAGCGGCGAGGCGGAGGAGTTCTTTATCTCCAACTGAAGAGGGATCAAAAGAGACGATATTCACCACGGACGGTCTCCCCACGGTAATGGTCCCGGTCTTATCGAGAACCAGGGTGCGCAATTTGGTTGCGGTTTCCAGGGCCTCACTGTTTTTAAAAAGCACACCGGTCTCGGCCCCTTTGCCTGTGCCCGCCATAATAGCGGTGGGAGTGGCAAGGCCCAAGGCGCACGGACAGGCAATCACAAGGACCGCGACCAGGCGTATCATGGCGGGCACAAATGCACCTCCCAGGCTCCACCAGATAATAAAAGTAATGACTGCGATTCCTATCACACCAGGGACGAACACCGCAGCGACCTTATCCGCCAGGGCCTGTACCGGTGCCTTGCTGCCCTGGGCCTCCTGGACCATGCGAATAATCTGGGCCAGGGCGGTATCTTTTCCGACCCGCTTTGCCTCAAATTTAAGACGGCCGTCCCCGTTGATCGTACCCGCCGCCACGGTGTCGCCGGGATTCTTGTCCACCGGAATCGATTCGCCCGTGAGCATGGATTCATCCACGGTCGATTCCCCCTCCAGAATCAGACCGTCCACAGGTATGCTCGCGCCCGGCCGTACAATGATCACTTGTCCTATTTTCACCATGGAAAGAGGGATCTCGATTTCCTTCCCGTTTTCCAGAACAGTGGCCGTCTTCGGCCGCAATCCCATAAGTTTCCGTATGGCCCCGCCTGTCCGGCCCTTGGTCCTCGACTCCAGCATCTTGCCCAGTTTGATAAGCGTAATGATGACGGCTGATGTCTCGAAATAGACGTGTTCCCCCAGGGGCGAATAGAGGAGCACCGCCAGGGAATAAAAATAGGCCACAGAAGAGCCCATGGCCACCAGAACGTCCATGTTTGCCCCGCCGATTTTTAAGCTCTTCCATCCCCCGTAATAGTAATCCCAGCCTGTATAAAACTGTACCGGTGTTGCCAGTGCAAAAAAGAGCCAGTTAACCCACAGGGCGTGACTCCAGGGCCCAAGGATACCGAAGTCCCTCCCCATACTGAGGAAAAAGAGGGGCGCAGTAAAAAGGATTCCCACCGCGAATTTAATCGTTTGATCCCGTATCTCGGCCCTGCGCGCGGCAAGCTCGGCATCTTCTTCACCCACCTCTTCACTGGGTCGTATTGCACCGTAGCCCGCGCCTTCGACGGCATTGATTATCTCGTCGATGCCGGTGAGGCCGGGGATATACTCCACAAATGCATGCTCCGAAGCAAAATTTACCGAAGCGTTCACCACCCCCGGCACCTTCTTCTTCAAGGCCCGCTCGATGTTCATGGCGCAATTCGCGCATGACATGCCGGTGACCGGAAATTCCACGGACGCATGTGCAACTTCGTAGCCTGCATCCTGAATTTTTCCCACCAGATCTTTCACCTCAAGCTGGTCAGAGTCATATTCCACGCTAGCCTGCTCGGAAGCGAAATTGACGCTGGCCCCTTTGACTCCTTCGAGCTTCTTGACGTTTCTCTCGATGTTCAGTGCGCAACTGGCACAGGACATTCCCGTCACTGGAAGAGTTACGGTTTTCGCGGCCATTTTTGCCTCTTTATCCGGCAGCTGGATAGTTTATTTCCTTCAGGGTAGCCTTGATAGTTTCCAGGGTGGCCGGTGCTTCCCATTCCACGGTAATTTCCTTTGCCCCGGGGTCGCCTTCCACCTTCGAGACTCCTCGAATTTCGCCTAGCTCGTTCTTAATGCTCATCACACAATGGTGACAACTAATATTGGGGATCGAAAGTGTCGTCTTTTCCATGACCTTCTCCTTCCTTTGGCTTCAGCATTTCTCACTGCCATCCAATACCTGGTCGTCTTTTCATACCCGCATCGCATATACAAATTAATAATGGAATAACCCAAGTCAAGGAACCGAAAGGGATTTCAGATGAGGCAGGAGATGTGCGGAGGAGTGCAAACAAAAAGGCCGGTCAATTAATCGTATCGCCAAAAAGGCTCTTCACCTTCTTTTCAAGCTCATCCCTGATCTCGCGCATAAAGGCGATCCCCTTTCCCGCAGGATCAGGGATATCCCATTGCTCGACTCCGGCGCCGGGAAACAGAGGGCAGGCCTCTTCACAGCCCATGGGTACGATCAATTCGGGATGAAAGAATTCCAGTACTGCATCCAATGATGCGGGTCTCCGGTAGGCCATGTCGATGCCTTTTTCCCTCATGGCTCTTACCATGTCCGGGTCTATCTCTGCTGCCGGCGCGCTTCCCGCACTTTCAACATCCAACCGGTCGCCGAAATGGAACTGCGCAAAGGCACTCGCCATCTGGCTCCTGCAGGCGTTTTCCCTGCAGACAAAAAGGATCTTTTTCTTTTTGAGGAGCGGTCCAACCAGATCGGCCGCCTTTCCCCTTGCATCCGCAAGGGCGGTGGGATGCTGCGCTATGTCACCGCGCTCCTCTATCATCCTATATCCCAGACTCCCCTCGAAATGAGCCCCAACCGCATCGAAAAAGTACTTGGCAGTCAATTCGGTGCCCTCAAAGAGGTTTTTTCCTTTCGTGGCGCCCACGGCCAGCATGAACCCTTTTCGCCACTTCCGACCGGGATCCGTGAGCTTATGGGTATATTTTCGCGCCCACAGGGCCTGGGACCGGTCGATCAGGGCCTTCAATTGGGCAGTCGGTCCATAAAAGAAAATGGGCGTCGCCATCACGATCAAATCGGCTTTCCAGAGCAGGCGATACACCTCCTGCATATCATCATCGAGCGGACAGAAGCCTTTTCTGTCGCAGGTCCCGCATTCCTGGCACGGACGGATGTTCAGTTTCGCCACATCCAGTTGCCGCGTGCGGGCGCCCAGATTTTCCGCTTCCTCCAGAAAGGCGGCGAGCAGGGAGGCAGTGTTTCCCTTTCCGCGCGGACTCCCCTGCAATCCGAGGACAAACATGAATCCCTCTCCTTTTCCTTGGCCCTTGACCTTTATCAGAGTCTCGAACAGTGTTTATTCATCAGTTGTGAGGCCGAGTGCCTCTCTGATTTCATTTTCCTTATACCCTACGATAACCTTGTCCCCGATAATGATGGTCGGGAACGAACAGTTCGGATTCCATTTCCGCACTTCATCGAGGATGGCCGCCCGCTCCTCTCCTTCGAGCAAATCCACATCCGTAAAATCATACTGCACCATGCACTCATTCAGAAACCTCTTGGTGGCCTTGCAATGGCTGCAGGTGCTCAGTGAATACATCTTTACGGCCTTTTCTTCCATATCTCTTTTTCCTCCTATTTGCCTCTTGATTTCAAGACTGTCTCCATTTACCACTCGGTTTCCTTTCAGGGGAGAGCTCTACCAGGCTATTGAACATCCGGCCATCCTTGAAAAAGGGCATGCCGCGTATTGACCCTTTTTCCGGGTGATTGGCAGGAGGGCTTCATACTGAATGCACAGCGGACTAGCATCCTTCGTCTTCCTGGATCACAGCTCCGGAAGATTCCGGCTCAGAGGGTTTTGGAGGGACCTTTTGGACCGCTTCCGTTTTGGGCTTCTTCTGCATAGCTGCCGGGCTCTTTTTCGCTGCGATCCGGTCGGGGTTGATGATAGCAAGGACCAGACCAAGGGCGATAAGGAGCGCAGCAGCCCCTATTTTTACCTTTCTGGATCCGACAGGCAGGGTTTCGGGGTCTCCAAGCCTGTTTTCCACTTTTTCCACCAACCAGTATGCACCGACCGCCATCAGGCACACCAGCAGGGCGATAAGTCCCGAGTTGATCTTCAGGACATCCGACAACCGCACGGCCCCCATGCTTCCGGAAGAGTAAAATCTTTCAAGGACTGGAAAGAGTTCGGCAAAAATAATTGACCCCAGGACCATTCCCACCAGAAAAATCAATCCGTCCAGTTTCCCTGAGACTGCAGACACCACAGACGTGGTCGGGCAGTAGCCGCCGATGACAAACCCCATTCCGAGGACGAATCCTCCGACAATCTGGGGCCAGATATAGGTCGGCAGGAGGTACACCTTCGAAAGATCAATCCAGCCGAACACTGAAAAGAAAAGGAGCCCCAGCATACACACAACGATGGCCGTAAACATTACTTTCAGGACCGCAAAATCCCTGAGATAAAAGATAGCTACCAGCTTTCTCGCGTCCCCGAATCCTGCGCGTTCCAGCAGGAACCCGAACATGAACCCGATCAATCCGGCAAGTTGGAGGCTGTAAGCGAAATCAAACCATCCGAATTTGTAGAGAGGTCCCATCACCGCCACTCCTTTCTCAGAAAATAGGCGGTCGCGTAAGCCCCCGCAAAGATTGAAAACATGAAGACCCAGCTTCCGAAGGCCATCTCCGAAGAACCGGTCAGCGCCTGTCCGCTGGTACACCCCCGGGCAAGTCTGGCGGCGAATCCGGAAAGCGCCCCTCCCAAGAGGGCAAGCCAGAGCCGAGCGCTGACCCCGATGGAAGGCCCCCGGATGACCTCGCCTTTGACTCTTTTGGAAATAAAGGCGGAAAATAGACCCCCGAGTCCCGCCCCCAAGGTGAGAAATACCAGCCACGCCATGAGGGGCGATCTTCCGCCGGCGAGGTATTGTGAGTAATACTTGTTGGCCGCCGCATGTTCGGGAGCCACCAGGTGCACGCCGGCCGTAGCGATCCGTGCGAACGAAGAAGATGAACCAAGTCCTCTTCCCATGGTGTAGTAAGTGAACAGCAGTACCAGCCCCAGGAATGCGCCGATGACATAGGGGTTTGCATAACGCGTCTTCATACTTTCACTCCCTTCTCCTCCGTTTGTGGATTGGAACCTCACTCGTGCCCAAATTCTATTCGTGGATGGGCACTAACTGCTTGCGAGTATCCGTGCAACGGGTTATTTTGACCAGCGCAGCGATGGAGCAATTGAATACCCCGTTGCGTTCGCAACGTGGACGTTGCTCCTGCCGGCCGTTCACAATCAGTCCCTGTAGGAGCGACCTCTTGGTCGCGAACATGCGGTGAAAATGGTCAGGCAGTACTGGTTCTTCAATGTTCGATCAAGGTGCCGCAGGCGGTTTCTTTTCCAGGGCCCATTGTGCCATCTCGCTTACGGAGCAGCGAAGAAGCGATCCGTCGAGGTACAGGAAGAATTCGCTCTCATCATGCCTAAGATGCAAGAGAGCATCTCGGGCTTCTCCCGCGCGCAGCAAGGCGATGATCCGGACCGCGAGACCCCGCTTCTCCGGGTCAGGCGATGAGAGAAACGGCACCACATGAGCCACAGCATCCAGGGCGAGCTCCGGCCTCGCCTGTGCAAGTCGAGCAATTCCCCAGAGAACCCCCCGCTGCACCAATTCATTCTCCTGAAAATTGCCGTCTTGCCGTATATAGGATATTAGAATACTTGCATACTCGGTTGCAAGGCCTTTGTGGTTTGCCAGTATCTCGCCCATCGCCTCCGCAGAACCCCATCCGATTCCTCCGGATTCATCGTTCAGGTTCCACATGAGCCGGCGCAGGATGATCCGAGCGGATTCCATGTCGTGTTCAGCGAGCTCCGCCACAAGGATTCCCATCACCGTTACGGCATGCCATTTCATTTGACCGTTGGAATGATAAAGAAAAGAGAAAAGAGAATTGATCACTCTCCTGGCTGGAAAATTGTGAAGCTCCGTGAGCATTGAGGAAACGTCATGAGAATCCAGGAGCTTCCCGACTCGTTGTTTGAGCTTGCGGCCCTTCAACGCTTCTCTGCCCACCATGGCCTCTGTCTCATGCATCTTCTGAAAGCATTATACAGTCCTGTGGACAGTAGCTCATGACCTCTTGTATCTCCTGTTGAGGATATTCCTCCAAATCCCGCACCTCCATCAAGCCTGTCTCCCTGTTCCGCATAAACACCACGGGACAAAGCTCAATGCATGTACCACAATCAGAGCATTCACTGATGTCAATGACTGGAGGTGTTTTCACCGCATTTCTCCATCCGCCTCTTCTTCCACGCAAGGTATTCCCGGTGGGTGAAACCGCTGCCCAGCTCGGAGATTCCGTTTCCGTGGCCATACTTTCTGCAGACACGGCAGCGAGTTTCACCGCACATCTGGCATTCCAGACAGTCGGGACATTTCTTCTTTCGAGGTTCCTCAAAACGCACTCGCGACCTTCCATTCTTCCCAGACCTTCCCCACGAGATCCGGCCCAGGCTTCAGACTAGGCCTCTTCATAGGCCAGATCTTCTTTCTTAAGTTTCCCCTTGAACAAATTGTACGCCCATATCTGATAGATAAGGACAATGGGAATGAACAGGAGCACCACAATGAGCATGATCTTCAGAGTCAATGGGCTGGACGACGCATTGTGGGCCGTCAGACTGTACGCGGGATTCAGGCTCGACGGAAACATGTTGGGAAAGAGGCCGGCAATCCCGAAAAACGTGGCGCCGACAATGGTTACGGCCGACGAAAACCAGGCCTTCCAGTCGCCGCACTTTGCGATGAATACCCTCGTGCCCAGGAGCGCGAGCACGGTAAGAAGGATAATGGCGAAAAGGACGGGGTGCGCCAGGTAGTTGGCGTACAGGTTCGTGGCAAACTTGGTGGCAATGAGGAAAATAACCGCCACGACCAGGAGCACGGGCCAGAGTTTCCGCGCAGCCGCGCCCGCCTTTTCATGGATTTTTCCCTCAGTCCTGACAGCAAGCCAGAGAGCGCCATGCACCAGAAAGAGCAGAAGAAACAGGACGCCTCCCAGCAGCCCGTACGGATTCAAAAGGGTGAGAAGGTTTCCGTGGTAAATACCCTGCTGATCAATAGGAATACCGCGAAAGATATTGGCAAAAGCAGCGCCGAACAGGATGGCGGGAAGCAAGCTGCCCAGGAACATGGTGGTATCCCATATCCTTTTCCATCCAGGGCTCTCAACCTTTCCCCTGAATTCGAAGGACACGCCCCGGACAATCAAGGCGAACAGGATAAGCATCAGGGCGGAATAAAGGGAACTGAACATCACCGCGTAAACCCTGGGGAAAGCTGCGAAGGTAACGCCGCCGGCCGTAATGAGCCAGACTTCATTCCCGTTCCATAACGGGCCGATGGCATTGTGTACTACGCTTTTCTCTTCCTCGGTCCTGGCAATAAATGGAAGAAGGGTTCCCAGACCAAGATCAAAACCATCGGTAAGGAAATAGATGGCCCACAGGAGACCCCAGAGTAAAAACCACACATTTTGTAGCGCCATTTTGTCCTCCTTGTCAGTTAAACCGTTGCAGGGCCTCTTCGAGCATTCATGATGATGAGCGAGTAGCCCACCGCGCCCAGCAGTCCGTACACCACGATAAATGCGAGAAAGCTGACGAAGACCTGTGATGTGGCGATGGGAGAAACCGCATCGGACGTCTTCATGATCCCGTATACGATCCAGGGCTGCCGACCCACTTCAGCGAGGATCCACCCCAACTCAACCGCCAGGTACGGCAATGGAATTGAGTACAGCATAAATTTCAGGTACCTGGGACTCTCGACCAGTCTGTTCCGCTTGAACCACCCGATGATGGTCATCACGGCAAAATAAAAACCCAGGGCCACCATGGTGTTAAAAGAGGCGTAACTGATGAAAACCGGAGGACGCTCATCCCGCGGAAAAGCTTTCAATCCCTCCACTTCCGCACTCGGGCTGTGTTTTGCCAGGAGGCTGAGCAAACCTGGAATGGGCAGAATCTCGATGGAGTTCCGTTCTTTCTGCTCATCGGGAAGGGCGAAAAGGTACTTGGGCGCGTAGGTGGACGTTTCCCAGTGGGATTCCATTGCAGCGAGTTTTGCAGGCTGCTTTTCCGCCAGGTCCGAGCCATGAATGTGGCCTTCCACCACTTCAAAAACTGAAAACAAAACACCGAATGCCAGAGCGATGCGAAAGCTCTTGGTAAAAAAGTCTACATGCTGCTTTTTGAGAAGATGGTAGGCACTGATGCCCATGACGAAAAATGAGCTCAGGATAAGAGCGGCACTGAACACATGGGAGAATTCAAGGACTGCCCATTCCTGGAGCACAACCCTGGCAAAATCAGCCAATTCCGCCCTGCCGTTCCTGATCACATAGCCTACCGGGTGCTGCATCCAGGAATTGGCGATCAGGATCCAGACGGCTGAAAGGTTCGAAGCCCCGGCAATGAACCACATGACCGTGGCATGGGCTCTCCGGGAGAGTTTCTTCCACCCGAATATCCACACCCCGATCAAGGTTGATTCCAGAAAAAATGCTGCGGATGCCTCAATGGCCAGGAGGGATCCAAAAACGTCTCCCACAAACGCGGAGTAGCGGGACCAGTTGGTGCCGAACTGGAATTCAAGGGTGATGCCGGTCACGATCCCCACTGCAAAATTGATAAGGAAGAGCTTTCCCCAGAACTTGGTCATTTTCAAATAGACTTCGTCGCCGGTCCTGGCATACTTGGTCTCCATAACAGCAACAAAGATAGAAAGGCCCAGCGTGAGGGGAACGAACAGGAAGTGAAACATGGTGGCGGCAGCAAACTGCAATCGAGAAAGGAACAAGACGTTCATACAGTATCCTCCTCTCCTGATCAGGCAACGTTCGAGGAATAACGACGGGAGTCAGCATCGTGCCCATTCAATCCTGACTCCCTCAGGCAGTGCTCCTGCGAGAGCATCTTATCCATTGTTGCTTCTTTTAATGTCTGTCTGAGATCATTTCTGGCCTTTTCCCATACCTGGTGGACGGCGCATGAGGGACTCCTGAAGCAGGATTCCGGTCTGAGGACACAATCATTCAGGAATAGTTCTCCTTCCATAGCTTCGATGACATCCAGCAGGCTCAAGACTTCCGGCGAGATGAGAAGCCTGTATCCCCCTTTCGCGCCCTGCACAATTTCAAGAATCCCCGCTTTGGCGAGCTGCTGGGCGATCTTGGTCAGAAATTGACCGGGAATCTCCATTTCATGGCAGATTTCCTTACGAGTGATGATCTTGCCTGATCCCTTTGATGAGAGGTACAGGCTGCATCTTACTGCGTATTCCCCGGCCCTGGTCACCCGCATGGCGACTCCTTATAAAGGATAAATAAGATGTTTTTTATCCTATATAAACAGCGATGACTCTGTCAACCGAAAAAGACTGCCCCTGTTTCTACCTTTTCACTGAGATAACTGCTTGCATTTTCATGTGCTTCATGAAAATGGGAGGAGGTTAGACCGTCACAACCCCTTTCGTCACTCCCCCTGCCCCGGCAGGGCCCGGGCAATCTTTGCGGCCAATTCCCTGCAGGCATCAAGGCCTTCCCCGTCGGGCACATACTGGACCCGCACCCCGGGATCAACCACGTCAAGCTTCATGGCCTCCAGTTCCTGGTTGATGAGTTTTACCGCTTCGCCGCTCCAGCCGAAGGAACCGAATGCAGCGGCCACCTTATGCAGGGGTTTCAGACCCTTCATGTAGGTCAAGAAATCCGCGACAGTGGGAAAGAGCCCGTTATTCAGGGTCGGTGAACCAACGATAACGGCACCCGCGTCGAGGATCTCCGTTATGATATCGCTCCGGTGACAGGTTCTGAGTTTCATGGGGATTGCGGGAACTCCTTCTTTTCCCAGGGTTTCCGCGATCGTTTCAGCCATCTTCTCCGTGCTGTGCCACATGGTGTCATACACAATGATCGCTTTCCGGCTGGGCTTCTGTTCGCTCCACGCGATGTAGGCATTGATGATTTTGTCGGGATCCTGTCTCCATATGACACCGTGATCCGGACAGATCATATTGATCTCCAACCCCATTTCCGTAACCTTCTCGATGAGCTTGAGGATCAGAGGTGCGTAAAGGAGCAGGATATTGGCGAAATACTTCTTTGCGTGGTACATGACGGCGTCACCGGCCTGATCATCGAATCGCTCCGGACAGGCGTAATGCTGGCCGAAACCGTCACTGGAAAAAAGGATCTTATCCTCTTTGAGGTACGTGAACATGCTGTCCGGCCAGTGGACCATCCTGGTTTCCAGAAAGGTGAGAGTCCTGCCGCCGATATTCAACTCTCCGGTGTTTTCCACCGGCTGGTAATTCCACTTCTGAGGAAAGTGTCTGGAAAGGTTCCTCTGTCCCATCTTGGAGCAATAAATGGGTTTGTCCTCACCGATACGGTGCATCACTCTCGGAAGGCCGCCAGAATGATCCATTTCGGTATGATTGCTCACCACGTAGTCTATTCTCTTCGGATCAACAATACGGCTGATACTGTCGATCAATTCATCGGCGAATTCCTTTTTTACCGTATCGATCAGGGTGACCTTTTCATCCACGATGAGAAAGGAGTTGTACGTAGTCCCCTGATAGGTTGAGTATCCGTGAAAATCTCTTATGTTCCAGTCTATAACCCCCAGCCAGTAGACATCCTTCGCAATTTCAACCGGTCTCATGGTGACATGCGCCTCCCGCTTAGAATAACGGCCCCTCTCCGTTCACACCATCGAAGAACTCACGCATAATCGCGCAGTTCATGTTCTGCCCTGTTCCGGGCATGTTTCCCTTTGAAGAACCCCGGATCTCTTCTGCGTGAATGATCCGGGGCAGCCTTTTGCTATTCAGGTTCAAAGAGATCCTTGGTGGCACCACAGATCGGGCAGGTCCAATCATCCGGCAGGTCTGCAAATGCGGTACCGGGATCCACTCCATTGTCAGGGTCTCCTGCCTCGGGGTCATACACATATCCGCATACCGTACACACATACTTCTCCATCAGTTCGCATCCTCCTTCGCACTATATTTCATTTTGTCATGCCGCTTCCAGTTCACGTCGTGCCGCCATGTCAAAGAGCACCCGCTCCCTTGCCTTGTCGATACCCAGGGCCTTCCGTTTCTTGTCGATATGCGCTATCATCATTCTGGCTGTTTCATAAGGATCAACCGCAAAACCCCACTTTCCAAATCCCAGTTCTTCGAGCCCTTCAAAGAGCAGTTTATGGAACTTGGTCTCTTCGATAATGGGAAACGTGACACCAAACACCGTGTAGACGCCCGACGCCACAAAATACTGTCCAATAGAGATAGCCTTCTCACTCATCCATTCCGGCGCTGCCCCTGCTGCGGGTAGATCCGCGATACTGTCGCCCAGGCCCCCGACCCTCACCATTTCAGCAGCGGCGATGAGGATTCGACTGTTGTCCACACATGAACCCAAACCCAGCACCGGCGGCATACCCACCGTTTCGCAGACTTCCCGGAGACCGGCCCCTGCCAGGTGGGCGGCTTCAGGGGTACATAACCCTGCCTTGCCCAGCGACACCTGAGAACACCCTGTCTGGAGCACCAGTACGTCATTCCTGATGAGTTCCTTGACCAGTTCCACATGGACCCAGTCGTGCTTGACCCTCGGATTGGTGCAGCCGACCACGCCGGCCACGCCCCGGATCCGTCCGTTGATAATATTATCGTTCAAAGGGGTATAAGACGACCGAAAGGTCCCGCCCAGCATATAGTTTACGTATTCATGGGAAAACCCCATCACTGCCGTGGTCTTGTTCTTGGGAATTTCGATGGGCAATTTCCGGTTCTTGAATCGCACAATGCCCATTTCCACGATGGCATCCGTGCATTTTCTCGGGTTATGCTCGTCAAGCTCGATGTGCTCTGCTCCCTCTATGTGGCACCTTGGATTCGTTGTGAAAAATTTCGTTCCATAACAGTCAGCTACTGCTGAAAGGCTCTGCTTGATGCACTGGATATCCACCCCCATGGCATCTACTGCCCCGGTAATGATAATTTCTTCTGTCGACTGAAAATTCCCTGCATGGGGAATTCCGTGCCGACTCATCATCTCAGCCCCGGAACAGCACATGCCCACCAGGTTGATCCCTGTCGCTCCGGCGTCCTTTGCGGCTTGTACCAGGCTTGGGTCATTCACGGAATCGAGCATTGATTCAAAAAGATTCGGTTCATGCCCATGAATGATGATGTTCACATGGTCTTCCTTCAGCACCCCCATGTCCACCTCGGTACGCACCGGGGTCGGCGTGCCGAACAGGATATCGGATATCTCCGTCGCCACCATGGATCCACCCCAACCGTCGGCAAGGGCTGTTCGGTTGATCTGCTTCGTAATATTTTCATAATCCTGATCGACACCGATATGGGTCCGATGCATCAGTTCCATGATTTCCCGCATGGCGCCCCGCGGGACCACACCGTGTTTCCGCCAGGTCTCCAGGGTCTTTTCCGGGACCCGCTTTGCAAAAGGAATTTCCCCCTCCACCTGCGTGTATGTCCTCTCCAACTCACTGTACAAATCTCTGGCGATGTCTTCAGTGCTGCGTCCTTCCACTTCTATGCCTATTTCAGCGGCAACTTCCTGGAGCTTTAGCGGGTCTTTGATACGGTAATCCGTGATATGACCATTGACCACCTCTCTGAAGAGATCAAGCATGGCCATGCCGTGATCCGTATGGGCCGCAGCGCCGCTGGCCACCATGCGGGCAAAGTTTCTTGACTCAATGGTATCAATGGTTGCCCCGCATACGCCTGTCTTCTTGTAAGGATCCTTGGCATTGAGACGGCACGGTCCCATGGAGCAATGCTTGCAGCAGGCTGATTGAGCTCCGATGGGGCAGGGCTTCATGTCCGCTGCCCGGTGAAATGACGTTTCAACACCATCCCTCTCCGCTTTTGCCAGCATCTGGGCAGTCGATTCACAGATGGTGGCTTCCCGTATATTCAGCTTTTTCGCTTCTTTGTTCACTTTCAGTTCTTTCTCTTTATCCATTCGGTCACCTCCTCAAGGTGTCTCACACCTGCGACAAAACCCGCCAAAAAGGCATCCAGGCGGGATTATTTCATCTTCTTTGCGAGATCGCCGCCATATCCCTGTGCCATCTGCACACCGCCGCTCAATGAGGACGACTTCAATCTCAGGGCATCCCTCACCATATCCATTTTGAAAATATTCTTCATAGTAGCATATATGCGGTCAGGGGCCTCCCCGCTCCACCCAAAGGCGCCGAAAGCCCCCCCTATCTTGCCTTCCAGGTTGGCCTTCTCTGCCAGGAACAGCATCTTTTCCATGGCCTGCATCATGGCGCCATGATAGGTAGCAGACCCGAACGCATACGCATCATACCCTTCGAGATCCGCCGCGTTCTTGATATTCGTGATGTTTTTTACTTCCGCCTCTTCCCCTCCAATCCGGACACCTTCCGCGATCAGCTCCGCAATGTTCTCCGTCTCGCCGGCCCTGGTGGCATATACGATCAAAGCCTTTGCCATTTCTCTTCCCCCTTACTTTTCACCCTCTTCGGCTACCTCAAGGTGCCCCTTGTGCTTGGTCCCGCACACAGGACAAACGATCTCAATTTCGTCCTTATTCCCGATAAACTTTTCCCGCAACTTTTCAGGACCAAGAAAATTAATATCTCCGCAGGCACACTGCGGGCATTCCGCTCTTACCCTGTACTTTTTCTCAGACATCACAAACCTCCCTTTTGCGGTCCATCTTCACCGCCCCTCATGCATTGTAAAGACATTTGAAAGTCTCTCGTTACCCGTCATCCAAAAAGGCTATGGCGGCGGAAGGGTCTCTTCGGCATGGCTACAGAGATACCCGGGGCGAAAGAAGATCTCTTCTGCCCCGGGTCTGTCGTCATGGCCTCAAGAGTCCAAACCGGTATCTATTTCTCCACTGAACCCTGCACCAGATACCCTGATGTTACAATCTCTCGTCGGATCCGGTCTTCCCGCAATCCGGGATGTAACAGGAGACATCGACAAATTCACACTTCTGTTTACAGGAAGGGCACACATCCGGCGGCGTGTCCGCCTGAAGGATGTATCCACAATCCTGACATTTCCATTCTCCCATAATACCTTCCCCTTTCCTATCACTCTTTCGGGGCAGCAGGAGGGGTAAACGTGCGCTGGCCCAACTCCCCGTCCAGCATGAAAAGCCCTCCTCTCGCATCGCCCATCAGTTTGATCTTCTGTACTACCCCATTCGCACTGTCCTCTTCTTCCACCTGCTCGCTCACAAACCACTGGAGAAAAATCTCCGTCGCGTGATCATGCTCTTCACGGGCCAGGCCGACCAGATCGTTGATCATCCCCGTCACCTTTTGTTCATGGGCGTAGGCGGCTTCAAACGCTGCAAGAGGGGAATCCCATTCTGCGGGAGGACCGTCAATCGTTTTCAGCAACACCCGGCCGCCTCGCGTATTAATGAAATCATAGAACTTCATGGCATGGACCAGCTCTTCCTGGGCCTGGACCCGCATCCATGTTGCAAAGCCGCCGAGATTCATGGACTGAAAATAGGCACACATTGCCAGGTACAGATAGCCTGAGTACAATTCGGCGTTGTGCTGGCTGTTCAATGCCTCTTCCATCTTTTTGTTCAACATGGTGTCTATCCTTTCCAAAGACCGTGGATATTACAGTAGGCCCGGGGCGTCATCCGATCCGCGTCCACCTTGAATGTGGCCTCCGGCGCGTCTCCCGGTTTCAGGAACTCCACGTAGGACTTCCCGCCTGCGAGAAGTTCGATCCATTCAATATAGTGTTTCTCTTCCATGGGATGCGCCACCGCACCCACCTTCACCCTGTACCCGTCGGCGGTCTTTTCCACTACCGGCACGTGTTTTTCTTTGGCAGCATCGACGGTGTTCTCCTTCAATAGCTTCATGGGCTGGCCGCAACAGACGAGTTCACCTTCGCCGCCATGCATGACCAGGACGATGTTTCCGCACGCTTCACACTTATACACTTGTAATCTTTCCGCCATTCTTTACTCCTCCTTCAGTCTCTTGGGGCACACCACACGCATCAATCCGCCTTTTGGCGAATATTCTTCAGCGCCCTATAAGTTCTTTGACCGCACTCAGCGCAGCCTCATAATCGGGTTCCTTGGTGACCTCGTTCACGATTTCCAGGTAACGTATTGTGCGTGCGGCGTCGAGCACAAAGACGGCCCTGGCCAATAGGCGCAGGTTCTTGATCAAAACGCCGTAGGACTCACCAAATGAGGCGTCCCGATGATCAGACAGAGTCACCACCTTGTCGATACCTGCAGCCCCGCACCATCGTTTCTGGGCAAACGGCAGGTCCATACTGATTGTAATAATAGCAACGTCATCACTCAGGTTTGCCGCCGCTTCATTGAACCTCCGTGTCTCCATATCGCAGACCGGCGTATCCAGCGAAGGCACAGAAGCGTAAAGGAAAACTTTCCGGCCAAGCGATGAAAGCTTTACCGGCTGCAAATCGTTCCCTACGAGTTCGACGTCCGGGGCACTGTCGCCCACCTTCAGAGCTGGCCCCACGAGTACCAGGGGATTGCCCTTCATAGTGATTATACCAGAACGTTCTTCCATATTAAACCCTCTTTTCTGTCCCTGATCAGCAGCAAAGCATCATCTGCTGCGTTGCCTTCCGGACCGTTTCCTAATCAGTAATTTTCTCCAAGCAATTCAAAATGGGCCTGCGGATGCGCACACGCAGGGCAGGTGGTGGGGGCCTCCTTCCCCGTGTGGAGATATCCGCAGTTCCGGCATCTCCAGACGACATCCTCATCCCTTTTGAAAGTGCGGCCGGCTTCGATATTGGCCGCAAGATCAGAATACCGCTTTTCATGCTGCTTTTCAGCCACAGCGATTGCGCTGAATACGGTGGCGATTTGATGAAACCCTTCGTCTTTTGCGATTTCCGCAAATCCCGGGTACATCTCAGTCCATTCATAACGCTCACCACTGGCTGCGGCCTTGAGATTCTCCATGGTCGTTCCTATACTCCCTGCCGGGAACGCAGCGACAATTTCCGCTTCTCCACCTTTCAGGAATTTGAAAAGCCTTTTCGCATGTTCCTTCTCCTGGTTGGCCGTCTCGGTAAAAATCTCCGACATCTGCACAAAACCTTCTTTTTTCGCCTGGCTTGCAAAATAGGTATACCGGTTTCTCGCCTGGGATTCTCCGGCAAATGCGGTCAACAAATTTTTCTCAGTCTTGCTTCCTTTCAGATCCATTAATCTCTCCCTCCTTTATGGAATATCATATGCGTTCTATACCCCTTCTTCGGCAACAGAACCCGGTCCCGCGAGTGGCCTGAAGGCCTTCTTGCTTGCCCCGCATATGGGGCACTTCCAGTCATCGGGCAGGTCCTCAAACCTTGTGCCCTTGGGAATCTTTCCTTTCCTGTCTCCCTTATCCGGGTTGTAGATGTACCCGCAATTGATTGTCTGGCACTGCCACATATCTTCAGGTTCTGCCATCCTTCTCCTCCACTCCGGACCCGTCTCGCGTGTCCAATTATGCTCCAGTTCCTGCCTGGGTTCCCTATCTTCAGCCTTCATTTACGGCATAGTAACAACGCTTCGGAGATATTACTTTTCCCTTTTTCTTCAGGGCGTCGATCGTCTTTGAGATTTCCTTGCTCTCTACGCCAAGCATCTTGGCCACATCTCCGGGTCTCACCGGTTTGCCGGCCTTCTTCATCGCGTCCAGCACTTTACTTTCCATCTGTCTCCCCTTTCTCTCTCGATTGGTATCTCGAAAAGTGTCTCTCGATCATCTTTTTCATTTGGTTTCAAGCTCTTCTTCCAGCCAGTCTTTCACCTCGTCTTCCACCGCGTACAATCCCTTATGCGATCGATTCTCCCTTTTCACCCGCTCTCTCAATTCTCCGGGCATGCGGATCCTTGCAAGTTCGACAGAACCTTCTGAATTCCGCTGCACCAGATAAATGACCGGTTCCTCTTCCCAGGTATTCAGAACAAAATAGCGGGCAACATCATTCTTGGATCTCACCATTCTGTATCCCCTGCTCCAATTGTTGCCCCATTCGAGATATAATCTCACTGCTTCCTCGGGAGTCATTTCCCAGTCAATGGATTCGATGAGTTCCTGCTCTCTTTTCAGGTCTTCCAAGGACATCATGACCCACAACTCCTTCCTGGCTTATCCGGGAGAACTCTACCATTGACGGCTTCAGCAGCTACTCTTTCCACCAGCCTTTCCGTATGTGCGCAAATCGCTCATCTTCCGCCAGCTTCATTATGCGAAAGGCGGAATCCCGTAAGACTCCGTACAACACGCCGCAACCGTCGTCTTCTCGAACCGAGTCGCCGTGATCAGCCAGTCTGATCATCTCATTAGCCAGTTTCAGCGTCTTCCTGATACTCATGTCACAAGCCCTCATTGGTTCCCCCCGGAAGCTTTTCCGATATCTTGGCATTCTGTAGAGCACTTTTCGTGCCAGGGGGGAATGAAAGCCACAAAAAGCTATTTATTCTGTCGTTTCGATATGTTATGAAATATAATCATTTTTCTTCCGGGGACCCTGGTGCTTGGGGAGAAACAAATGAAACAGATATGCATCATCCATAGTACGAGTGGCTAAGATGTTAATATTACAATCTATTTTGAGTCATTTCGGCTTTCTGGAATGCTGCTGCCGCGACACCCTGCCTCAGGCCTCGCTCAAAAGTGTCTTGCTTGCCTTTGTGAGACACAACAGTCTCGTGAGACAGTTTGCCGTGTATACGTGAGGGCGGCCGGAACACCCGATACGGCTATTCTGTTTTGATATCAGGATGGTCGGCAAGGAAGCGGTAGAGTGTTGCCCGCCCCACCCCAAGCATACGGGCAGCCTTGGCCTTGTTTCCGCCTGCCCGGATCAATGCTTCCAGAACACTCTCCCTATCCAGCTTTCGGCGAGGGCCGCACAAAGCCCTGTTTTCCCGCCACTCTCTCAGCTCTGCCGGCAGGTGCTCCAGGTCTATGGCCCGGTCCTTGGCCTTGAGGAGGGCAAACCTCAGGGCACTCTGGAGTTCACGGACATTACCAGGCCAGGGATACTCCACCATAAGGCGAGGGCATCCGGGGACACTTGCCGGACATGCTGGCCCTCTTTCAATTCCGTTTGGAGAAAATGGTTCACCAGGAGGGGAATATCATCCTTCCGCTCCCTGAGCGCGGGAATGGCAACAGGAACGACCCGAATCCGGTAATATAAATCCTTCCGAAAGCGCCCATTGGCCACTTCCCGGGCCAGGTCCCTGTTGGTTGCGCTGATGATGCGCACATCTACGGAGACGCTTTTTTCGCCTCCTACCCGCTCAAATGTTCCTTCCTGGAGAACTCTCAAGAGCTTTACCTGTACCGTCTTCGGAAGATCGCCAATCTCATCCAGGAAGAGGGTTCCGCCGTCGGCCAGTTCAAACCTGCCCTTCTTGTCCCGTATGGCCCCGGTAAATGCGCCTTTCACGTGTCCGAAGAGCTCACTCTCGAGCAATCCCTCGGGAAGAGCGGCACAGTTCACCGGCACAAAAAGCCTTTCCGCACGCGGTCCTTCATTGTGGATCGCAGCCGCGACGAGCTCTTTGCCGGTCCCGCTTTCCCCCTGGATGAGAACGGGAACATTTACGTCCGCGACCTCCCTGATGGTCTCAAACAGTTCTCTCATCCTGGGAACTTGCCCCACTATTCCCCTGAAACATTGCTCGGTCTTCAGCCGCCTTCGCAGGTGATTCAGTTCCGTCACATCCTCTAACATTACGATGGCGAGGCGGTTTCCATTATGATCGAAGGGTGCGGCACTGATGAGAAAAGTGAGATCCAGGCAACTGCCGTCCACTACAAACTCCATCCGTGCCCTTTTCCGCTCTATTCGATCACCTGAAACAGCCTTCAAAGCAGTATTCCGCAGTACACATGACTCGCATTCCTGTGAAAATCCACATCCATCCACGGTCTTAAGCGCGTTGGTGCATTGAATCATATCGCCCACCCGCCGCATCAATGCAGCATCTCCGGAACCACCGTACGATCTAAGGAAGAAATCATTGGCCGCGTGGATGCGCCGATCGCTGTCCAGGATCAGAATGGCACATGGAATCGCATCAAAAAGAGTTTTCAGAAACGCTTTACTATCTAGCAGTTGAGTGATTGCTTCCATGTGTTTCCGGCCTGTTTTACATCCAATCATCAAAGAATAACGCGGCGCACCTTTTCATAGAATAGAAACTCCCCTGAAAATCGCATGCCGATTGACGAGAAAAAGCGTGGAAAACAATGATGATATTTGCTGGACTTCTATACAGGTAACTTAAGAAAGCGACATGATTTTGTCAAGGAAGGGTCCGGTCGCCGCAGAAATTATTGGCTATGATACCCTGGCGTGATAACCCCCAGTCGTATTTCACGGGGTCATCCCTCGAGTACTCTCGCAGGTTTTCTGTGATCTCAAGGGCAGCGGCAAGGGATGGCGTTCGCCGGGAGGTAAGTTTAAGGGCCGTTGCTACCTGAAAGATGTGCGTGTCGAGCGGGATAATCAGCTCAGCCGGGCTGATAAAGTCCCAGAGGCCCAGGTCAATATTATCCTTTCTCACCATCCACCTGAAAAACATGAACAGCCTCTTGCAGGCGGAGCCTTTCAGGGAGCATGGGACGAGGTAATGCACGCTTTGAAAGACCTTTGTGACCTCTTCCACAAGCCCGAGAAATTGACCCGGCCCGTAATGTTGCCGCATAAAGCTTCCAAGGGAACCATGCATCTTGATAATACTCCGGGCAACCTTGAAGAGCCGGTGCATATCCGCACCGCGGACGAACCGGTACTGAAAAGACAGGAGTTCTCTTCCCGGGGTAACATCGAGCGCAGATATGTAGCAGAGCGGTTCGCCTTTGGCAATTTCCATAATGCGGTCTATGGCCCTGAATATCTGCGTGACGCGCCCAAATGCCAGGGAGGAAGCAATGAGCGCCACCAGTTCCTGTTCCACCGGATCTTCAAACCCGTACACATATTTGATGGGATCATATTGGAGATACTTTTCATCATTGTACCGATGATAAAGGGCTTCCAACGCTTTCCGGTTCATTTTTTTCTGTGACAGAAGAGTCTCCATGGCACAATCAGAGAAGTACCTTTGTCCCCTCATGTCAAGCCCATTTTCTCAGGTCCTTTATGTATCAGAGAAACGATGAAGGCGTACAGAGCAAGCTGGAAGGAATTCTGTGGGAAGCACATAAAAAAATCCTTTTCATTCTAGCCCCCTTCCCTAGAGCCCGAGGCCCCTGTACGTTTCACGGTACTGCTTGTATTGATAAATGGGCCTCGAATTGTGAACAAGGCTTCTATGAAAATCCACACACCGTTTCTCATATCCCCGCCTCGCGTAGACCACATCACGATGGGCCAGCATGGCCCCCCGCTTATTGGGAATATAGAGAAGATTCCGATGGCACTTCTGGCACTGCTGGTTCTTGAAAGAGGCATAGGCAATGCGCCGCTGCTCCTGGTGGTCATATGTCCCGCCCATAAAATGGACGATAATGTCCTTTATGCCATGTGCCGTCTTTGCATAGAAAAAATTGAACATATCTGCCGGGGCAGGCAGGTGACAATCCATGCAATCAGCCACAAATCCTTGAGCGTTGTTGGTATGGGTGGAGGTCTTCCAGGTGTTGTAGACAAACTGAATTTCATGGCAGGACGCACAGAATTGGGGGCCGAGCAGTGTTGACGCTCCGAACGTAGCAATGATCCTGATCGTATGCTGATGCCATATTTCTTTCGCCGTTGGAATGCAAGGGAAAAGAGTGCCCCCCATCTGAAGACCCGGGATACTGGTCCGGCCGGATCTTCAGGCTGGAGGAGAGGGATTACCGTGCTGTGTGTATCTCGGAACTCTCCGCGATATCTATTGACAGATCCTGAGTAAACACTCATTGGTCTTGAATGAAAGAAGGACCTTGCAGGACCCGTTTTCTCTTGCAATTTATCAGTGAAGTGATAAAAAAATCATCTCGTTGATTATTGAACACTTTATTCCAGAGAAAGAAATCACCATCGACGATCCTGAAAGAAAA
>Ga0315542_1000321_pt1 | contig 29462 bp, 27 predicted proteins | sample SalMarSW160120MG_FD_202541 | JGI IMG/M metagenome (GOLD analysis project Ga0315542, IMG submission 202541) | Salt marsh sediment microbial communities from the Plum Island Ecosystem LTER, Massachusetts, United States - Salt Marsh Sediment SW1601-20 ... | reverse complement strand
GATAGTTGGCCAGCGTCCACTCTGCTTTGTCGAACAGGTGGGGAATGACCGTCCACCAGCCCGTCGTTTTAACGAGGTTGGGGGTTCGGAATGAGCTGACCAACAGACCGATCGTGGGGATGAGCCACAGGATCGTGATGACAATGATCGCCAGTTTGCTCGGGGCTCGTTCGAACTAGCCTTTCACGGAACCTGCGAGCAAGCCTCGCACGAAGTACCGCTGGAGCGAGAAGAACACGGCTAGTGGGAAAATCATCGAGATGAACGCGCCCGCAGTCAACAACTGCCAGTCGGTCCCGTACGCGCCCACCATGTTCAACAACTGTACCGTCAACACCTGCACGCCTGCCGTTGATCCCAAGAACACCAGGGCGACCAGCAGGTCGTTCCATACCCAAAGGAACTGGAAGATCGCGAACGACGCCAAAGCCGGGATCGACAGCGGGATGATCAACCTCGTGAAGATCGTGAAGTGGTTGGCGCCGTCCACAAACGCAGACTCGAAGATGTCGCGCGGTATCGATGAGATGTAGGTGTACATGATGTAGATGGCCAGAGGTAGCCCGAAGGCGGTGTGCGCGAACCAAATCCCGACGAACGTTCCGGCTACGTGCGCCTTGATGTAGAGGCGCAGCACCGGGATCAAGGCGATCTGGAGCGGCACCACCAACAGCGCGATCACGATGATGAAGAAGAATGCTCGCCCGGGGAATTTCATCCACGCGAATCCGTACGCTGCGAGCGCGGCGATGAAGATCGGGATCACCGTGGCAGGGATGGTCACTGCGATGCTGTTCAGGATCGCATTGCCAAGGTCGACGCCGGCACCTGCGCCGGCTTTGTCGATACCGGTCACTTGCGCGTAGTTCTGAAGGGTCAGGTTCGCAGCGCCCGGGTGGAGCAGAACGTTCCACCATCCGGTCTGGTTGATGTCCTCGAGATGACGGAACGAGGTGACCAACAGACCCAACGAGGGGATCAGCCACACCACGGCGATGATTGTGAGCACGACGTAGAGCACGGTCCTTGCGGCCGGACTGGAACGATGTTCTGTCACTTGCGTCGTCATTTGAACGCCTCCGTCTGGCCCCGGAAATTCCGCAGGTTGTACCACATCACCGGTGTCACGAGGATGAGCAGAATGATGGCGATCGCCGACGCTCTCCCCGGCTGGAACGACTGGAATTCCTGCGCGTAGTACGCATTGGCGATCACCTGGGTTCCGTAGTTGCCACCGGTCATGGTGAGCACGATGTCGAAGACCTTCAGGGTGAAGATCACGATCGTGGTCGTCACCATGATGATCGTGCCACGGATGTACGGGATCGTGATCCTGAAGAAGATCTGAAGCTCGTTGGCCCCATCGATGCTTCCCGCGTCGAGCAGGTCGGTCGGAACGCCCTTGAGCGCTGCCGAGAGGATGATCATCGCGAAGCCGGTCTGGATCCAGACGAGGATCACGATAAGAAGCAATGTGTTGAGCGGCCCCTTGAGAAGCCACGCAACCGGCTCGCCTCCGAGTGCCGCCCACACGGCGTTCAGAATGCCGATCTGTGGGTTCCCCGGCGGACGGTAAGCGTATACGAACAACCAGATGATCGATGCGCCCACCATTGAGATCGCCATGGGCATGAAGATCAACGACTTGACGGTCAGCTCGAACCAGCGCTTGGTCCGCTCAGCCATGGCAGCGATGATCAGACCGAACAAGACTGCGAATCCCGTGCCGAGCACCAACCACAGGGCGTTGTTGCGAAAGGACTCGGTCATCGACGGGTCCGTCAACGCAAAGACGTAGTTCTTGAGACCGACGAACTTCGAGGATGTCGCGTCGAAAAAGCTCAAGTAGAGCGTCTCAATGGTCGGGTAGACGAGGAAGAAACCCAAGAGTACGACCGCCGGACCAACGAAGATGACCGGAGCGATTTTCCGCTGCGAACTCAGTCTGAGCTTCGACACATACGTTGCCGCAAGCAGGTAGAGGGCGACTGTGCCGCCGACGCCCCATATGATCGCGACGACCACGATCACCAGTTTCGGGGCACTCGAATCCTTGAGAAAGATGAACCCGACGACGAGTACTCCAATAACGATCAGAGGACCGGCGATCATCCACAGGAGGCGGAGGACATCGGCGGTTCGTTCGCGACCGTCCGCGCCCGCCGGTGGTGGATCAGGTTGCCTTGTATTCAATGCTGGTTCATCGTTCATGTCGGCCCTTTGCGTGGGTGGGCTCCCTCACCGGGGAGCCCACCCCACTTCCTAGGTCAGCTTCCGCTGTTCCACGCGGCGTCGATTGTGTTCTCGACCTTGCCTAGTTGTTCGCCGGTCACCCAGTCGGTCACACCCTTCCAGAAGGCATTGTTCACAGCCGTCGGCATCTGGTCCGATGCGTCGAACTCGACACTCTCGGCCTGTGACAACGTCTTGGCGAACGTCCTGACAACGTCGTTCGGATAGACGGAGAAGTCCTGGTTCTTGTGCGGGAACAGGGCATCCCCAACCTTCGCCCACGGCGCAGCCGCCGCAGGAGTCACCAGGAACTCCATGAACTTGGTCGCCGCATCAGAGGACTTGCCTTTGAACACGACCAACTCATCGCCACCGACCTCCAACGTCTCGGGGAGGCTGGTGTCCATCATGGGCCATGAGAACACACCCACATTGGTGTCCAGATCCTTCTGGATCGCGTCCGGGAAGAACCCGGTTGCGAACGTTCCCTGCATCACGAACCAGCACTTCGGCGTGGAGTCGAACAACATCGCCGCCGACGCGTTGTAGGTCGTCGACGCAATCGTCTGCGTACCGCCGTATACCATCTTCGGATCGAGCCAGACCTTGCCCACGTCCGTCCACGCGGTGTTCACCTGAGTGGAGTTGAACAGCAGCTTGCCCGTGTACCAGTCCACATAGTCGGATGCCGGATACGAGCGGAGCATGTACGTCTCCACCCAGTCGGTGCCCGGCCACCCGGTCGCATCACCGGAACTGTTGCCGATACAGAACGGGGACGTTCCACTGCTCTGCATCTTCGTCAACAACGCCTGCATGTCCGACCAGGTCGCCGGCACGGTATACCCGGCCTTGTCGAACTCGGGCTTGTTGTAGAACACGAAGCCCTTGGCATTCACCCGAAAGAACATGCCGTACGGCGTTCCATTGACCTCGCCCAGTTTCACCCAGCCAGGCTGGTAGCTCGCCTTGATGGCGGACACCACCGAATCCGGAAGCGGTTCGATGTCACCGCTGCCGACGAACTGCGCGACCGCGCCAGGCTGCGGGAAGAACGCCAGGTCCGGCGGGTTGCCCGCCTTGACCCGAACCTGAATGTCGGTCTCGAACTGCGACGAACCGGAGTAGTTCACCGTGATGTCCGGGTTATTCGAGTGGAACAGGTCCAGTACCGCTTGAAACTCGGTTGCCTCGGCGCCGCGAAACGCGCCCATCACGTCAAGGGTCACCGCTCCTCCCGCGGCGGTCGTGCCCGACCCGCTGGTTGTGGTCGTACTTCCGCTTCCACAGGCTGTCGCCACAAGGGCCAGCACCGCGAGCGCAATGAGCCATCGCACACGGCCGATCTTTGATCTCATCGTCCCCTCCTTCACTGGGTTCTCTCCTTTGTCTAAGATCCGGCCCCTCCACACGGGCACCTGCGCATACCCTCCGATAGCGCCGCCGCTTTGTCGGTTCCGGGCATGGTGACAACAAAAACACCGAGGGCCCCTCGGCCCTCGATTGTGTCTGTCACCAACAGATCGCTCTCCTTCGCTCCCGGACGGAAGTGCCGCCGTGCGTGCGGCCAACTCGTCATGAAGACCTGGGGGTGGACGATTGTTTCCTCAGAGCACGGTACCCGGCCACCGCGTGCTTCTTTCCTGTCAGCACCTGAGCCAATGGACCTTGTTCTCTTCGGCATGCATGTTGACTGTACCCGCGATATTCGAAAGTGCCAAAGCATATATATCGCAGTTATGTCAGCCGATCAGTAGATATTATGCGACCCATATTTGATGCTCCCGAACTCAACGAGCGCGACCGAGGATTGCCTACCGGGGTATCAGCGCAGTACGTCATCCAGATAGGAGACAACCTGAGCGATAGGCACCCGGGTCTGCTCCATCGTGTCCCGATCACGAACGGTGACCGCATCATCCTCGAGCGACTCAAAATCGAACGTCAGCGCATAGGGCGTACCGATTTCGTCATGTCGGCGGTACCTTCGGCCGATCGATTGGGTCACATCGAACTCCAACATGAAGTGGGGGCGCAGTATGTCCGCGAGACGCTCCGCGCCCGCTACTAGCTCCGGCTTCTTTGACAAAGGAAGCACCGCGACCTGATACGGGGCAAGTCGGTGGTCAAGCTTCAGCACCACCCTCTTCTCGCCTCTGACCTCTTCTTCATGGTAGGCATCGATGAGGAACGCGAAGGTCGTTCGCGTTGCGCCGGCAGCCGGTTCGACGACGTACGGGAAGAAACGTTCTCCCGAATCGTCATCGAAATAGGAGAGGTCCTGGCCGCTGGCTTCCGTGTGCGATCTCAGATCGAAGTCCGTGCGGTTGGCAATACCTTCGAGCTCGTCCCATCCCCATGGGTACCGATACTCGACGTCGGAGCAGGCTGCCGCGTAGTGCGCGAGTTCCTCTTGCTCATGCGAACGGAGCCGGAGATTGTCGGGGTTCATACCAAGATCGAGGTACCACTGGTGGCGCGCCTCGGTCCAGTACTCATACCACTTCGGCGCCTCCTGCGGCCGGCAGAAGAACTCCATCTCCATCTGCTCGAACTCGCGGGTGCGGAAGACGAACTGCCCCGGCGTGATCTCGTTTCGAAATGACTTGCCTACCTGCGCGATCCCGAACGGCAGCTTCATGCGGGAGGTACGGCGAACGTTTTCGTAGTTGATGAAGATGCCCTGTGCCGTTTCCGGCCGCAGGTAGACGAGATCGGCGTCGTTCTCGACCGGCCCCATGAACGTCTTGAACATCATGTTGAACTGCCGCGCTTCGCCGAATGTGCCCCGCTGACCGCACGATGGGCACAGGTTGGGATCATCGAGCTTGTCCTGACGAAACCGCGAGTGGCAGTGTGAGCACTCGACGAGTGGGTCGGTGAACGATGCCTCATGGCCGGATGCCTTCCAGACCTGCCGCGATTGGATGATCGACGAGTCGAGACCCACGATGTCGCCTCGAAGCTGCACCATCGAACGCCACCACTGATCCTTCACATTGCGAAGCACCTGCACGCCGAGAGGCCCGTAGTCATAGGCGGAGCGCAGACCGCCATAGATCTCGGACGACGGGAACACGAAGCCTCGCCGTTTGGCGAGGTTGACGATGGTGTCGAATGTTGCAGGCATGAATCAGGTCCTCGGCAGTGAACGGTGAATGATAAGTGGTCGTCGGTTGCCGACGTTCGTTTTTCTTGCGCAGCCACCTGCCAGCAGCCAGCAAGAGGCTACCGCCCCGCGGTGGTGGACCACCGTGCTCGAGGCTGGAAACTGGTGACTGGATGCTGCGAGCGCGGCGAGCTGCTATGCCGTTCCAAACCGTCGCTTGCGCCGCTGGTATTCCGCGATCGCGTCGACGAGGTGATCCTGGGAGAAATCGGGCCATAGAACGTCAGTGAACACGAACTCGGCATACGCAGCCTGCCACAGAAGGAAGTTGGACAGTCGAATCTCCCCCGAGGTTCGAATGATCAAGTCGACGTCAGGCATCTCGGGCACGTAGAGGTGCTGTGACACGGTCTCCGGATCGATCAGGTCGGGATCCAGAGTGTGTTCGGCAACGGCCAGTGCAATCGCTCGGGCCGCGTTTGCCATTTCGATACGCGAGCCGTAGTTGAACGCAAAGACCACGCGCATCCCCGTGTTGTGTCTGGTCATCTCCTCTGTTTCGCGCATGCGCATCCGGTTTCGGTCCGGCACCCTCGGGTCATCCATCTCACCGGCGAAATAGATGCGGATGTTCTGCTCATTCAGAGCGTCCCGCCTCCGAAGGAGGATGTCCTCATTGAAGAACATGAGGAACTCGACTTCCTCTTCCGACCTCGACCAGTTCTCGGTTGAGAACGTGTAGGCGGTGAGCCATTGCACACCCAGTTCGCGGGCAGAGTCGATTGTGGAGAACAGCGATGCCTCACCGGCTGCGTGACCGGCGGTCCTGGGCAGATCACGCTGGGCCGCCCACCTTCCGTTCCCGTCGAGAATGAGTCCAATGTGAGCTGGGATCCGGCCCGCGTCGAGTTCAGTCATTGGCTACCGCCAGGCTCGTCAGCTTGCGTTCGAGATGGTGTTCGAGAAACCGACGAGTGAGACCGAGCGCTTCGCCCGAGAACCGTGAATCTGCCGGTGGGAGGTGTGTCAGATCTCCCACGGCCAGCGTCGAAAGGTAGTCGGCAAGTCCAGGAGAGAGCCGAATCGTCCCTGCCGGCCTGCACGACGTGCAAATAGCCCCACCCTCGGAAAGGCTGAAACGGAGTGGGATATCCGACTTGCCGCAGGCGGCGCACCTGTCGAGCGCCGGTGCGAAACCGATGATCTCGCTCAGCTTGAGCAGGAAGGAAGTCACGAGATCGGCACCACCGTTTCCCGCGTCCAGAGCACGCAGGCCCCTCTGGAGCAGCAGGAAGAGACGATGTGAAGGCTCGCGCTCCGACGAGACCAGATCGATCGCTTCGACCATGGCGCCGGCTGCCAGAACCCGATCCAGGTCGGATCGCACCGACGGGAACACCTCGATCGCCGAGACCTGGGTGATCGTGTCGAGATTCCTGCCCTCGTAGAGCACGAGATCGACGTGGGTGAACGGCTCGAGTCGCCCACCGAAACGGCTCTTCGTCTTGCGAATCCCTTTCGCGACGGTGCGAAGTTTCCCATTGTTCGGACTCAGGATGACGACGACACGATCCGCTTCACCAAACGGATAGCTGCGAAGCACGATGCCCTGGTCACGACGGAGGCCCATGAACCGAATGGTAGAGGCGGCGGTGGATTGACAGCAGTCTCTGTCAGTCGTCGGAGATCTGTTCAGCTATTCAGCGAAGAGTCTCCAGTCTTCAGCAGGAACGCGACCACATCCGTCGCGAGACCGTTGGGCGACAGGTTCCCTCGCCCAACACTCGCTTCGCTCGCTGTAGAACTGACGGACCTTGTTTACATTGCGGGTTCGGCGAAGCCGGGGAGGGGGTCCTAGGCGCGGCCCACGGGGAGATGGACTCGACGGAAGATCGAGGACGGAGAAAACGATGCCCACCAACAATGATCGACAAGGGCCGCCGACGTCGGCTTCACTCGAAGCCGAGGCGATCCAGCAGTTGCGGCCTGCGCTGCCAGTCCTTTTCGACGCGAACCCGGAGGTCGAGATACACACGCTGGCCGAAGAGACGTTCGAGTTCGACCCGCGCGTCCGTACCGGCGTCTCTCAAGAGCGCACCACCCCTTCCGATGACGATCGGCTTCTGTGAGGATCGTTCGACAATGAGCGCAGCGTCGACATACACCGTCCCATCGAGACGCTGTTCGATCTCCCTCACGTCCACGGCAAGGGAGTGAGGAAGCTCTTCCCTCAGACGGCTGAGGAACGCCTCTCTCACCAGCTCACCCACCAGAAGCGATTCGGGCTGGTCCGTCACAGCGTCAAGGGGGAAGAACGCGGGCCCCTCGGGGAGAAGCTTCTCGAGTTCCTCCGCGATCGATGCGAGGCCCTCACGTTCGAGGGCGCTGGCCGGCACGTAGGCAACAAAGCCCCACTCTCCGGCTTCGGTGAGTTGCTCGACCACCTGTGTGCGAGTTGCCTTGTCAGTCTTGTTTACGACAACGATCACGGGGGCGCCGGCCTGTCGCAGGCGATCGGCAATCAACCTATCCCCCGGGCCGACGGCAGCGGTGGCATCGAGCACGAACAGGACGGCGTCGGCATCCGCCAGCGTCCCGTACACGAGCCTGTTGAGCCGTTCTCCCAGCGCATTCTTCGGCTTGTGAAGGCCGGGCGTGTCGACGAGCACCGCCTGAAACTCGTCACGCACGGTAACAACGCCGCGTACAGCGTTTCGAGTCGTTTGAGGACGGGGCGACGTGATCACGACCTTCGATCCGACGAGCGCATTCACGAGGGTCGACTTGCCCACGTTCGGCCGGCCAACCACGGGCACGAACCCGGACTTCATTGTGTGCGAGTGACCCGTATCTGTGTCACTCTGCGGCCCTGTACGGCCACGACTTCGAGATCGGCCGCCGGGATCTCAAAGGTCTCTCCCACGTGTGGCACCCTCCCGGCCAGATCGAGAACCAGACCGCTGACCGTGTCCCACTCGTCGCGGTCGAGCTCTCCACCGAGAATGTCCTCGAGATCCTCGATGGGGAAACGCCCATCCACGAGGTATGTGCCTTCCGACTCCTCAACGAGCAGCGACTCCTCGGTGTCGTATTCGTCGACGATCTCGCCTACCAGCTCCTCCAGAAGATCCTCGATCGTCACAAGACCGGCAGTGCCCCCGAACTCGTCCACGACAACCGCCATGTGTTGCTGACGAGTCTGCATTTCTCTCAGCAGATCGGGAACTCGTTTGGTCTCGGGAACGAAGTAGACAGGTCGCATCAGGTTCATGACCGGAACGGACTCCTCGCCGCGGTCCATCACTTCAAGCAGATCCTTGGCGTAGACGAGTCCGATGATGTCGTCGGGGCCCTCGCCGAGAACCGGAATCCGGGAGAAGCCGTGCTCGACGACGATGTCGAGCGCATCGTCCGACGTTGCGCCACGGCCGACCGTCACCATGTCCAGCCGAGGGACCATTACCTCACGAACCAGCGTGTCGGAGAACTCGATCACCGATGTGATCAGCCGTCGCTCCTCGACCTCTTCATCGTCATCTTCTTCATCCTCTTCCGGCTCCTCTGCAAACCACTCGGCGGTCCGTCTGCCGAGTCGGGCCGCGACGGTAAGCAATCCCGAGAACCGATAGGCGAGGGTGCCCGGGTGACTGCGGCCATACGAACGAGGCAACACATCGCCGGCGAGCAACACGACGACGGCGAGACCGAGCAGCGTCGCAGCCAGCGTCCAGCCGTGCAGCACCGTACTCAGCGCCCAGACCGCCGGAACAACCGCCGTCACCAGAATCGCGGAGTGCACCATCCCAATCGACGACAGAAGGAATGGACGATCATCGAGCAGTTCCGCGACCCTGTCGGCACCGTGAACGGACTCGGCGCCGTCTCGAAGCGCATCTGCCCGGGCCGTTGCAAGCATCGACGCGGCGCCGGCGCGCAAGGCTCCGGCGAGCACGAGCAGCAGAAAAGCGCAGACGAGCCCGATGATCATGGTGCGCTCACCGCCTCACCTGCCCCAGGAGCTCGCGTTCGCGTGATTCCATGATCTCGGCGTCCTCATCGGAGACATGGTCGTAGCCGAGGAGGTGAAGCAGGCCATGCACCACCATCAACGACAGCTCGTCGTCAAACGTCACCCCGAGCTCGGCCGCCTGGGTGCGCACGTACGCCGGAGCGATGATGACGTCACCGAGGCTCAGCGGCGGTTCGAAAGGTCCAGGGGTCGGACAGCTGCCAGGTGTCAGCTGCACCAGTGGGAACGCGAGCACGTCCGTAGGACCCTTTCGCTCCATGAACCGTTCGTTGTATTCGGTCATCTGCTCGAGTCCCACGAACATGACCGTCACATCGACCCGGTCCGGCAGCCCTTCACGTTCGAGAACGGTGGTGACGAGCCGCCGAAGCGACTCTGCGTCCAGCGGGTCGTCCTGCTCGTCGGCGAGGAAGACGTTCACGACTGGAGCCTAGGCCCTGAACCCTGCGTGGTTCCAGGGAATCCTGGGTACGGGATGCGCTGGTGGTAGTGGCCGACGAGTGAGTCGATGAATGCTCTCTTCACCTTTGTCAGTTCGCCCAGGGTGAGTTCGCTCTCGCTGAGCTGACCGTCGTTCTCCTTCTCTCCAACGACCTGCTCGACGAGATGTTCGATGCGTTCGGGCGTGGCTTCTTCCTCGGCGAATACCGCACGGGACGCGCTCTCGACGGCGTCGGCCATCATCAGGATCGCCATCTCCTTGGATTTGGGCTTGTGACCGACGTGGCGGTAGTCGTCGACGTTGACGTTGTCCTCGCCGTACATCTCGCACGCCTTGTGATAGAAGTAGCGCATGATCCCGTCGCCGTGATGTGCGAGGATGCCCTCGACGACCGCAGTCGGAATCCGATACTTCTTGGCGAGCTCGACGCCTTTGCTGACATGGTCGCGAATCAATTCAGCCGATTCCTCCGGTGGGAGGAGATCGTGAGGGTTGGGAGTTCCGAACTGGTTTTCGATGAATAGATGCGGGCTCTCCGTCTTGCCGAGATCGTGGTAGTAGGCGGCCGCTCGAGCGAGTAGGTTGTCGGCACCGATGGCCCGCGCTGCCCGGTCTGCGAGTGTGCCGACCATCAACGAGTGGTTGAACGTGCCTCTCGCCTGCTCCTCCATCATCTGGAGCGCCGGATGGTTTCGGTCGGTGAGGTCCAGTAGTCGCAGGGTGGTGGTGACGTCGAACATGATCTCGAAGAAGGACACGGCCGCCACGCCGATGAGTCCGGAGAGGAACAGGCCGTTGGCGAGTCCGAACAGGCCGGCGAGGAGCGCAGTCGATGGTCCGTCGAAGTACCACGCGATCCCGGCAGCCATCGGGAACATCACCGCAGCCGTGTACACGATCGCCTTGCGGAGATCGCCCCGCGCGGAGATCGACGACACGAACGGAATCGGAACCATCGTCGACAAGAGCGCGAACAGCGTGAGGCCCGGATTGACTGTGGCGAGGCCCGTCAGTGCTCCAACCGCCATCGCCATCACCACCGCGATGCGCGCATCGAACAGGATCGCAGCCATGAAGCCGAACAGCGCCGCAGGGATCAGATAGCCGACGGCGGGTTGATCGACCGGAACGAGCAAGGCTGTGCCGCGTGCAACCAGGGCGGCAAGCACGATGAGCAGCCCGAACAGCAGCACCCGCCTCGTGTGCGTCCAGAACTGCGCTCGGAACCTCGCCAGGTAGAAGATGAGCATCCCCACCACGAGGAACACCACCAGCAGGAGCGCCACCCGCTCTGGACCGGTCTGGTGAAGGAGGTCCATCTGGTCGATGGCGTCCTTCTCGACCTGAGTGACCGTCTCACCTACCCCGACGATCTTCTCGCCACGCTGGTACGTTTGCGTGACCGTCTTGACCTTGTCCATTTCCGCCTGGCGCTTCGCCTGGGTCTGATCCTCGGACTCGAAGCTGTTGACCTGGAGCATGATCGACACGACATCGGCTGCTGCTTGCGACGCCTCGGCATCGCGGGTGCCGTCGATCGACACCGAGGGCGGCACCTGGGCAAGTACCTGTTGGACGCTCTTCAACTGCTCCGCGCTGGTGATGCCCTGCGCCAGGATCGTGTTGGCCCGATCGAGAGCCTTCGTGCGGATCGCGCTCAGGTAGGAAATCCTGTCCGTCGCGTTGCGCATCACGTCCTCGATGGCGATCGACACGAGGAACGTGGCCGTGTCGGGTTGCAGCGTCGGGTAATCCTCTTTCAGAAGATTCTCCTGGGTTTGCGGGTCGGTGAGCTGTGGCGAGAATCCAATCGATTCGACCTCGAGTACACGGTCCTTGCGGGCCGTCAACGACTGCGGGTTGTTGCCAGTTGCCAGCCCGAAGTGGCGGGGCACCGTCGACTCGTCGACGTCGACGATGACCGTTCCAACCACGACTTCGGGCGCGTCGTAGACGCCCTCTTCGTTCGTCACGACGGTCTGCGTCTGCCCATCCCCACCCGTGATGTCGACGGTCACGCCGGGTTCCGGGTAGTCGCCGTTGTCGAGATTGAACGTCCCGTCCCTGTCGGCGTCGAGGTACACCATGCCGGTCACCTCGGTCGTGGCGGGTGCCTCGGTCGTCGTTGTGGTCTCGCCAACAGCGGTTGTCGTCGTCTCGGCAGGGGCGGTGGTCGTCGTGATCGGCGGTTCGGTGACGGTGGTCGTGGTCACCACGGGTTCGGGCAGGAAGACGTTCGACGCAAGGGTGCTGAAGAGCTGGTCGATGCCGGAGATCACTCCCTGGGTGACCTCGGGGTTGATGCTGTACACGGGAGTGACTGATTCAGCAGCCAGGTTCTTCTGCGCCTCCGTCGCCACCGTATTGTCGACGGTCTTGGTCTGGTCAGCGAAGAAGTCCTGAGGTGAGGGTTCTCCGACGTTCACCGTGACCTGCGACGTCTGCTGGGCGATCCCGAGCGCACCCCAGGTCAACGCGACGGTGGCGACCACGATGAGGAGGCGGACACCGAGTTTGCGATCGATGAACCTACTCATGACCGTCCTCGTAGCGCTGATAGGCGTCGACGATGGCGGCCACGATGCGGTGACGCACAACGTCTCGTGACGTCAGTTCCACGAACGAGACACCCGAAATGCCGTGAAGCACTTGCCGGGCGATCCGGAGGCCAGAACCTTTCCCCGACGGGAGGTCTACCTGCGTGACGTCTCCGGTGATGATCATCTTCGAATTGAAGCCGAGACGCGTCAGAAACATCTTCATTTGCTCAGGTGAGGTGTTCTGAGCTTCATCCAGAATCACGCAGGCGTCGTTCAAAGTGCGGCCGCGCATGTAGGCGAGCGGGGCGATCTCGATCGTTCCACGCTCCATCAGCTTTCCGGTTTCCTCCGGCCCGAGCATTTCGTACAGCGCGTCGTAGAGGGGCCTGAGGTACGGATCGATCTTGGCGGTCAGGTCTCCGGGAAGGAACCCGAGACGCTCCCCCGCCTCGACGGCGGGGCGCGTCAGCAGGATTCGGCTCACTGCACCGTTCTTCAGAAGCTCGATCGCCGCCGCCATCGCAAGATACGTCTTGCCGGTTCCAGCCGGACCAATACTGAAGATCAGCGTGTTGTCCCGGATCGCCGAGATGTAGCGGCCCTGACCGACGGTCTTGGCCCGAACGATCTTCCCCCGCCCGACCGGTATGCCCTCCGTGAGCACGCCCGATGGGCTCGGCACGTCCTCCTCGACCATCCGGATGACCCGCTTCACGCGGTCCCCGTCGAGCGACTGTCCCTCCTGGACGAGGATGAGCAACTCCTCCAGGACCGTCTTGACCTCGGCAGCTTGCTCGCCGCTGATCATGAACTCGTTGCCGCGGGCGACGAGACGCACATCCGGATATGCGTGTTCGAGCGCGCGAAGGTGCACGTCCCGCTCCCCCACCAGCTCGAGCATCAGGTGGTTGGAGGGTACGCGCAATCGCTCATCGGACACGGTGACAAGAGAATCCTCATTCAGAGGCATAGGCCTTGGAAGTATAGGTGGGTATCGGTCGTCAGTCACGAGTCGCAGACAGCGGGCAGTCAGGAGCCAACAGCGTCGCCCCTACAGGGACGGGACCCCGCTCCATCCGCCCATCACGTGGAAGTGAAGGTGGAAGATCGTCTGTCCGGCACCCGGCCCTACGTTCGTCACCAGCCGCCATCCACCGTCGAGCCTCTTGTCATCGGCCACCTTCGCGGCCACGGCGAAGATCTCTGCCAGGAGATCGCTGTGTTCCGAAGTGATCTCCGACGCCGAGTTGGCCACATGCTCCTTAGGGATGACCAACACGTGAGTCGGGGCCGCGGGATTGATGTCGTCGAACGCAAGGACACGATCGGTCTCCTCGACCACGGTTGCCGGAATCGACCCCTCGACGATCTTGCAGAACAGGCAGGTGTCCACGAGCGCTCCTTTCGACCGAAGGCTACCCGACGAGGACACCCTCGACTCTCGCCGATACCTCGACGGAGATCACGTCGCCCACCGACGCGCCGACGTGTTCGATTCTGACGCCGGCGTAGGTGTCCGTGTGCCCGCTTGCCGTCGAGCCGGTGATCCGTTCCACGAGCACGTCTGCCGTCATGCCAACGTGCGACTCGAGCCAACGTCTTCTGATCTCCGAACCGGCCTCCCTAACGACGGCGGACCTCTCACGCCTGACGTCATGGGGAATCTGGTCCGGGAAGGTGGCTGCCTGCGTTCCTTTTCGAGCCGAGTAGCGGAATACGTGCAGTCTCTCGAAGCCGATTCGTGTGACCACGTCGAGGGTCTGTTCGAAGTCGGAGTCTGTTTCCCCCGGGAACCCGACCATCACATCCGTTGTGATGGCGACTCCCGGGACTACCGATCTCGCTCTCTCCGCAGTCTGGATGAATCCGTCGAGCGTCCCGGGCCGCTTCATACGCATCCAGGTCGTTTCGCTTCCGGTCTGCAGCGGTAGGTGCAGATGGCGACACAGCTTCGGGTCGTCGGCTATCAGTTCGAGGAGTCCATCGTCGACATGGGAGGCTTCGATGGAGGAGAGGCGAATCCGGGCAAGCCCGTCGATCCCTGACAGGCGCCGGATGAGCTCGGTGAGACCGACCGAGGACCGATACGTGCCGAGATGGACGCCCGACAGAATGAGCTCGCGAGCACCGACCCCGACCAGCCGTCGCGCGTGCTCGAGAACCTCACTCGCGGGCAGGCTGAACAACCCTCCTCTCGTTGTCGGCACGATGCAGAAGGTGCACATCTCGTCACAGCCCGTCTGAACCTTGAGGTTCCGTCTCGGGCCGACGAAGCGGAATCCGACCGGGTTCCGCTCACCGAGGTGTCCGGCAACCGCGGCAGGGAGATCGACCTTCGTCGGAAGGACCGTGGCCACGCCCGGAATCGAGCGAACCTCCGCCTCGTGTGCCACCGCGTAGCATCCGGTCACGACCACGGTCGCATTCGGGTTGTCCTTGATGCTACGGCGGATCAGCTTCCTCGACGCCGACGAGGCTTCTGAGGTCACGGTGCAGGTATTGACGACGACCACGTCGGGCGATGTGTCATCGACGGCAATGCCCCTGTCGGCTAGTGCGATCAGGATCTCATCGCTTTCGGCCTGATTGAGCCGACAGCCGAGTGTCCGCAGCGAAACCGTACCCATGAGGTCGACAGTATCGCGGGTCGAGGGAATCTACTCGACTGCGGTTGTCAGCCCGAGATCCTCCAGGACGCTGTCCGGATCCTCGTCTGCCTCTAGAAGACTGACCAGAATGCGAAGGTCGCTCCTGCGGAGCGTTAGAACCTTTCCGTTGAAGTCCTGACGCATCAGCTGAATCGCACGCAAGAACCGCTCAACGAGATCGCCGCCTTCGACACCCTCTACCTTCGCGAGATCGATCGTGATACCACCGCTCTCCCACGATGGCGCGGCAACGCGCCCTGCCTCGGGGAGCAGCTGTTCGATCGGAACGCCATAGACGGCAGCCAAGCGATGCATACGAGGAAGAGACAAGCTACGTTCGCCGCGCTCGTAGGCACCGAGCACCGACGCCTTGAACTCGTAGGACGAGAGTGCCTCGACTTCCTGCAACGAAAGCCGCTTCTGGCGTCGAATCGCGCGCAGCCGTCGACCCACGGCCTGATTGTACGATGCCTCCGTCATTGCCCAATCTCCCTCTGAGTAGCGCACCCGAGCGTCACTCACAGTGACACTCTACCCGCTCTCTCCGCGGTTGTCACCCCTCTGCGTGGTCTTTCTCAGCAAGACTGCACCGGCAATTGCTGCCGTTTCCACCCGCAGGATCCGGCTGCCGAGGCTGATCGCCACCCCACGCGTCTCATCCGGAGTCAAACCACCCTCGGGGCCCACGAGCAGCGTCGTATCACCGTCGATCGGGAATGCAGGCTCGCCTTCGGGATCGGCGGTGAGAACCGTCCCCTTCAGTTCGCCAATACTTCGCTGGGTTTCGTCGATGTCCATGAGCCACGCTCCTCTGCTCTGTTCGAGCGCTTCGCGAGCCCACGCACGCGCCTTGACCGGCTTCGGAGGACGGCCGATCGTGTGACTCGTTCGAAGCCACACCAGCCGATCGACGCCGAGTTCAGCCAGCTTCTCAACGAGGAATCGCGCTCGATCAACCGATCGAGGCGGAGCCACGGCCAATGTCAAACACGGGCGCGGCGGGGATACGCGCACTTCGGTCCCTCTGATCAACCGGCCCGCCTCGAGGACACCCTGACCCCTCTTCCCTTCTCCGTCGGTGTATGAGACGGCCGCTCCATCCAGCAGCCGGAGCACGCTTCGAAGATGATGGAGCGTCGCGTCATCGAGGTCCACCGCCTGCCCCTGCCACGGCTGTGGCACGAACACGTGGGGAACGTGACGCATCAGAGGAAGCGTCGCTTCGACTTGACGGACTCGCCACGCATCTCGGCGAAGTCGCGCAGGGCGCGTTCCTCGTCTCTCGATAGCTTGGTGGGGACAACCACCCGCGCGATCACCGTCAGATTGCCCCGGCCTCTCCTTCCGAGTCGTCCGATCCCCTTGCCGCTGACGGGAAACCGCTGTCCGGGCTGTGTGCCGGCCGGGATCGACAAGAGCGTCTCTCCGCCTTCGATCAGCGGGATCGATACTTCGGACCCGAGCGCGGCTTGGGTGATGTCGAGATCCAGCTGATACAAGAGATCGTCGCCGTCTCGGATGAATCGATCATCGGACAGCACCCTGATCTCCACGTACAGGTCGCCTGCCGATCCACCGTAGGGAGCCGCCTCCCCCTGCCCGGACAGGCGGAGCCTCGTCCCTGTCGAGACGCCTTGGGGTATCTGGATGGTTGTGGTGCGATCCTGTCGCACCACGCACGTCCCGCCGCATGTCACGCAGCGCTCGGACACGATCTTCCCCCGACCATGACACACGTCGCAGGTCGTGAGGGTCATCATCGACCCGAACATCGATCTCCGGGAGACCTGCATCGTGCCCGTCCCGTTGCAGCGACCGCACATCTCGACAGATGCTCCTTCGGCCGCACCCGTTCCTCCACACGTGGGACAGCCCGAAAGCGCCTGAAATGTCATCTCTTTCGTCGTGCCGAGTGCAGCTTCGACGAGTTCGATCCTCGCCTCGACGGCGATGTCCCTGCCTCTCGCAGGTCCTCGCTGGCCACCGAACCCGAACACCCCGCCGGTGCCGAACACAGATCGAAGGAGATCGTCGAACCCTCCCATGAGAAGGTCGCCCAGATCCACGGTCTCTCCGTGGTCGTACGAGCTTCGCCTCTGAGGATCCGACAACACCTCGTAGGCCTCGGCCACGTCGCGGAATTTCGCTTCTGCAGTTGGATCGTCGGGGTTCGCATCGGGATGTGTCTCACGGGCAAGGCGCCTGAACGCGCGCTTGATGTCCTCCTGCGTTGCGTCCTGAGACACACCGAGAATCGAGTAGTAGTCCTTGCGCATGACTCTCCAGGGCTATGAGGGACCCAGACTCTCCTCGAGAGTCTCGACGACCTCTTCGACGGCCGAGATCGTACGACGGTAGTCCATGCGCATCGGTCCGATGACTCCCACGCTGCCCTCGCCGGTATCCCCAAGTCTGAACCGGGTCGACACGACTGCGAGATTGAGATCTCCGCCCATAGCGAGCTCCTCTCCGATCCTGATCCCGGTACCCTCCGGCCCGTCGCTGAGGATCGACAGGACCATCGCATCTCGTTCGAGCAGTTCGAGGATTGACCTGATTGCTGCGAGGTCCTCCCAGACGGTGGTCATCTGGGACGTGCCCGACACGTAGACCTCTCTCGGACCGCGCTCGAGGTGCGCGACCGCGTCGATGACCTCGTCCACGAGCCTCGATGCCGACGTACGTAGATTCCGCGGATACGATGCCACTCCCGATCTGATCTCGTCGATGGTTGCCGTGTCGAACAGCTCGGCGAGCGCACGTTCCGCTTCGAGCACGTCGCTCGGGTCGACCGGTCGCTCGAGCCGCACCAGTTCCCGCGTGACACGACCACGATTGAAGATGACGACCAGCAACACCAATTGTGATGCAAGTGGTACAAGGTGGACGCCCCGAACGTGGTCCATGCCGACACCGGGGCCGATCATCACCGCCGGATAGTGGGTGATGTCGCTGAGCAGCTCGGTCGTCGACTTGAGGAGGCTCGACAGCCCCTGGTGAAACGACGAGAAGAACGTCTGGATGCGGCTCCTGGTCTGTGATCGAAGACGTGCCGGTACGCAATTGTCGACGTAGTAGCGGTAGGCGCGCCCGGTCGGCACTCGCCCAGCGGACGTGTGAGGTTGAATCACCAAACCTTCGGATTCAAGCGCAGCGAGATCGTTGCGGACGGTTGCGGATGAAACGTCGAGCCGGGACAGGTCGAGCACCGTCCTCGACGACACGGGCTCACCCGTCCGGATGTACTCCTCGACGAGCGTCCGCAAGATCTGGGCCTTGCGTTCGCTGAGCATGCGGCCAGGTTAGCACTCTCACCCTGAGAGTGCTAAGACCGATCTGCTCACTTCGTCGGTGAGAAGGGGTCGGAGGACGATGATCCTGCCGCTGCGTTCTTCGATCACGCCGGCGTCGACCAGTCGTGCCCCCGCCTCGGAGTCGAGCAGCAGTCGGCCGCCGCGGCCAGTTGCCACACCCACCGTTCTTCTCAACCCCAACAGCAGACGCTCCTGCTCCTTCTTCCATGGGTCGAGGACTTCCACCCCTTGACGGGGCTTGACGCCGCGCTCCACTCGGTCGACGTATGCGTCGACTCGTCGCACGTTGCGAGTTCTTGCACCGTCTCGATGACCATGCGCTCCAGCGCCGATCCCCAGGTACTCGCCTTGCGCCCACGTGATCAGGTTGTAAACGCATTCGTGCCCCTCCACCGCGTAGTTGGAAACCTCATACCGGAGCATGGCCCCGGCGAGATGATCGGCCGCCTCGTATTCGTCGGCCTGTAGGTCCTCATCGGGAGCCGGAGCACCTGCATTGATGGCCCTGCTCAACGCCGTCCCCCGCTCGACCGTCAGTGCGTACACCGAGAGATGGTGGGGGCGAAGCAACATGGCCGTCTCGACCGTCCGTTTCCATTCGTCCAGTGTTTCTCCCGGTGTGCCGAAGATCAGATCGATATTGACCGAGAAACCCTGAGCTACCGCTTCCATGACCGCCTCCCTCCCCTGACCGGGATCATGCAACCTCCCGAGTGCGCGCAGCGTGTCGCTGTCGAACGACTGGGCCCCGAAGGAGACCCTGGTGAATCCGACACCGCGCAGGGCATTCCCGAGATCAGGTGTCCAGTCCTCCGGGTTCGCTTCCAGCGAGACCTCGGCTCCGGGTGACAGCCCGAACCGGTGGTCGAGAGCCCGGATGATGTCTCCCAGGCGCTGTGGGGGGATACGGGTCGGCGTCCCACCACCGACGTAGACCGAGTCGAGCGATCCCCATTGATCGGTCGCTCGGATTTCGGCGACGACAGCGTCGACATACCGATCGATCAGTTCGTCCCTGCCGGCAACGACGTTGAAGTCACAGTACGGGCAGAGGCGGGCACAGAACGGTACGTGCACGTAGGCCGCCCTCTCGCCGCCTGCGGCGTCGGCGCGAGCACTACTCGTCATCGAGCCTCAGTGCCGAGATGAACGCTTCTTGCGGAACCTCGACGCTTCCCACCATCTTCATTCGTTTCTTGCCCTCTTTCTGGCGCTCGAGCAGCTTGCGTTTGCGGGTGACGTCACCGCCGTAGCACTTGGCAATCACGTCCTTTCGCCTCGCCTTGACCGTCTCTCTCGCGATGACCCGGCTACCGATCGCAGCCTGGATCGGCACGTCGAAGAGCTGCCGGGGAATGAGCGCTCTGAGTCTCGTGACCATCTTGCGACCGTACTCATACCCCCGGTCCCTGTGGACGATTGCGGAGAAAGCGTCGACGTGCTGGCCGTTGAGAAGGATGTCGACGCGAACCAGGTCGGCCGTTCGATAGCCGGCCGGCTCGTAGTCGAGGGATGCGTAGCCTCGGGTCCTCGACTTGAGGGCGTCGAAGAAGTCGAACACGACCTCGGCGAGTGGGATCTCATACGTCAGTTCGACGCGTTCAGGAGTGAGATAGTGCATATGTCGCATCGTGCCCCGTCGGGTCTGCGCAAGGTCCATCACCGTCCCGACATACTCGGTGGGAACGACGATCAGCGCCCGAATGACCGGTTCGTCCAAATGATCGATTGCGGCGGGTTCGGGGAGATCGGCCGGTGAACGGATCTCGAGCGTCGACCCACCGGTTTTGACAACCTGATAGGCGACGGATGGTGACGTAGCAACCAAGTCGAGGTCGTATTCACGTTCCAACCGTTCACGAACGATCTCCATGTGAAGGAGACCGAGGAATCCGCATCGGAAACCGAACCCGAGCGCACGGGAGGTCTCTGGTTCGTACACAAGCGCCGCGTCGTTGAGCTTCAGCTTGTCGAGTGCTTCCCTGAGGTCTTCGAAGTCGTCCCCGTCCGAAGGGAACATCCCTGAAAAGACCATCGGTTTGGGTTCGGCGTATCCGGGCAAGGGCACAACGTCCCGGTTGTGGGCAACCGTGTCGCCAACTTTGATGCGGCTGATGTCCTTCACTCCAGTGATGAGGTAGCCCACTTCACCCGCCGACAGCGTTTGGACGGGCCGGGCTTGCGGTGTCAACACACCGACTTCGGCCGCTGAGTGGCGTTCACGCGTGGCCGTGAAAGCCAACTCGTCCCCCTGTGCAAGTTCACCGTCGACGACACGCAGGTAGCAGACGACCCCCCGGTAGGGGTCGTAGTAGGAATCGAACACGAGGGCCCGTAGCGGCGCGTTCGGATCGCCCTCTGGCGGCGGGATCTCTTCAACGATCCGTTCGAGCAGCAGGTCGATCCCCTCACCGGTCTTCGACGAGACCCTGACGATCTGCTCGGCGTCTACGCCGAGCAGAGCTGAGACTTCGCCGGCGACCCGATCGGGATCGGCGGCAGGCAGGTCGATCTTGTTGAGAACCGGGATGATCTCAAGACCCGCGTCGATCGCCAGATAGGCGTTGGCGAGCGTCTGGGCCTGCACGCCTTGCGCTGCGTCGACGAGCAAGACCGCTCCCTCGCACGCCGCCAAGGACCTGGACACCTCGTAGTTGAAATCCACGTGGCCAGGTGTGTCGATCAAGTTGAGGGTGTAGGTCTTGCCGTCCTTGTGCCGGTACGGGAGGCGGACCGCCTGGGCCTTGATCGTGATTCCTCGTTCACGTTCGAGTTCCATCGTGTCGAGGACCTGATCTCGCATCTCGCGCGCGTCGACCGCCCCCGTCCTCTCGAGGAACCGGTCGGCCAACGTCGACTTGCCATGGTCGATGTGCGCGATGATGGAGAAGTTGCGAATCAGAGCCGCCGCATTGTACCCGCCCGCCGCCGCTGCTAAGCTCTCTCGCTCGGCGGCTCTCGCCGTCGATCATCGTCCTCGAACACGAGATGCAGGCATGGCCAACATCAAATCTCAGATGAAACGCAACCGCCAGAACGTTCGACTTCGCGCCGCAAACAAGGCGAAGCGGTCGGAGTTGAAGACGCGTGCGAAGCAGGCAATCGCCGCCGCCGACTCGGGTGATGCTCCTGCAACCGAAGCGGCATTTCGCGAAGCTCAGAGGCACATCGACATGGCGGCTGCGAAGGGTCTGATCCACAAGAACACCGCCGCGCGCAAGAAGTCCCGTCTGGCGAAGCGCATCGCCAAATAGGGCGTCTACGCCCTTCGCGGTCCCCCGTACCAGCGACACAGCGCCACCGTGAGCCGCTCGAGTGTCAGCCGATGCATTTCCGGAGGGCTCGTCTTGATGATCCTGTCGGCTCGGGAGAGCGCGTCCAATGCTTTCGACAGTGAAGAATCCGACACCCTGGAGCGGTTGTTCCACGCCTTCTTGACCGGGTAGGACGACTCACCCAGCCACTCGGACATCGTCTCCAGATTGGGGGCAACCGCCGCGACGGATCTCCGCCGGAGATCCCCCTCCATGAATGCGAGGAGTTGGAGCGGATGGCCGTGGACGAGGAAGTCGGACAGCCTGCGCAGCGCCTGTCCGACGTCACCTGCGGCGACGGCATCCCCGTACAGCCAGGTAGGTTCGTCGGGGCGATTGGCGAACCGCCGGTTGACCTCGTCGATCGTGATCTTTCCGGATCCTTCGAGCTGATCGAGTGCTCTCGCGAGCGAGCCAATGTCTGATCCGAACTTCCGAAGCAATGCCGCTACCGCGTCGGGTTCGACCCGCATGCCTCGGCTTCTGATCTCGGAGAAGAGCCAGTCCCCGGCGTCTTGCTCGCGCACCGGCTTGATCGTGATGCTCTCCCCCACCGCCTTCACCTGTTTCCTCAGCGCGGCCGGCATGCTCCCGGCACTCACGAACACCACCGTGATCGCGTTCGGATCCATGTGCCCCAGCAGCTCCGCCACAACATCGGCTTCCGCCTTCTGGAGGTTCTGGGCATCGATCACCTCCACACCCAGCCGGTCCCCGAACAGCGAGCCGGACTGCAGCGCGGGAACGATGGCATCGACTCCTGCTCTCAGCACTCCCCCTTCGCCGGGTTCTTCGGCGCCTCTGGCAGGCACATCGATGCGAAGCGTGTCAGAGACCTCAGACTGGTCCAAGAGGGCACGTGCCCGCTGGAGCATCGTTTCGCGCTCGCCGGGACCCGCCCCGGAAGGCCCGACGACGGCAATCACCGACTTCACCGCGAGTCTCTTCCGAAGAGGCGAACCAGGTCGCAGGCGTCTTCGACATCGTGGACTCGAATCATGTCGGCACCGTACTCCAATGCCATCGTGATGTACGCCATCACCCGAGCCAGTTCCCGCTTTCGGGGAATCGGCACGAGCACTGGATACCCAAACGAACGAAGCGAATCGATTCCTCTGATGACGCGAAGCTGCTGTCTCGTGTAGGACTCGTAGTCGCTTCGGTAGTTGATGGCGATGCCTGGATCGAGGATGAGTGTGGTTACTCCGCGTTGTTCGAGGTCTTCCACGAGAGGAGCGAACCGCTCGGCGACCTGCGATGCCTTGTCGTCGACGAACTCCAGATCGCCTACGGCAAGCGGAGTCTCGCCCTCAACGTACGTGACCACGACGGGGACTCCCGTCGATGCGACGAGCTGGACCATGTCCGGATTCCGCATCCCACCAGTGTCGTTGACGATCGCGGCGCCGGCTTCGATCGCACCCTTCGCAACGTCCGGTTTCCACGTGTCGACGGAGACCACGAAGCCGTCCTGTGCAAGAAGACGAATGGCAGGGACGAGCCGCCCCAACTCCGTCTCGACGTCGAGCTCCTGCGCGAGGTAGTGGGAGGACTGGCCGCCTATGTCGACGAGGTCGGCGCCGGCCTCCCGGTACCGGTTCGCCATCTTCAACGCCTCGGCCGGCGACCCGGCGATCGTCTGGCGGTTCTTCGACTCGGGAGACATGTTCAGCACGCCCATCACGTAGGTGCGGTTCCCTGTGAACTCGAACCGCGTGCCCCCGGCTTCGAAGCTTCGTGCGCTCACCCTGCGAGGGTAGCGGGGCTCAGTCTCCGGTCGTTCGGCTCTTCAGCTGCCAGCTGTTCAGAAGTTCAGGCTGCCAGTCTCCAGCGGCCAGCCAGGGCGCGATCACAGGCGCCTCCAGACCGTAGGGCGATCGTTCCCTCCCCCGGCAGGGTCGAGCGTTGGGGAGGCGGACTCGACCGGAGGTTGAGGATGGAGGGGGCCTTGGGCGAAGCTCATGGAGAAGTGTCACGAAGTGACAGAGGGGGTCTTCCTGCCCCCTTCCCCGGCAAGCGTCAGGGCCCTACCAGCAGCGTTCCGTCCAACTCCGTTGTGCCCTCTCTGAGCCGCAGTGGAACCGAGTCTGATTCGGTCACACCCGGATCGATCCGCCCGATAGCAATCGGGAACATGCTGCCGTTGAGTGACAGGTCGACCGTGCCCTGCCACGGGTACTCGGAGTTGTTGGTCACCGAGATCGTCACGTTCATACGGTCGTTGGCGACTCTCCCCGCCTTCATGTCGACCGACAAGCCACCGCACAGAGCGCTCGACGTCCCCGCTTCCCCGCTCGCAGAGGATGTGACCACAGCGTTTCCTCCTGCAGACACAACGACCGTGAAGGGCGACTCGACGGCTTCTTCGCATGCGAGCACATGCGTGAGGCCACGGAGCGACGACACCAGGATGGGGATGAGGAAGATGCCCAGTATGAGCACGATGGCGATACGGGCCCTGAACGTCGACGGCATGACCGCAGTGTACGGCTCCCCCTGTGATTGCCCGTGTTCCCGGGGGATATGGCCGGTGTACCGTCCACCACCAGTGGCCCGTCGCCCGAATGACCGGTCTCTGCGGCTCAAGACGCGCCCCTGGCGGCGTCATCGTCCTCGAAGCACGGGTGCGCCTTCGTCCTGTGTCCTGGCCAGATGACGTCGCGTCCTCGCAGACATGCAGACATTCATTGAACAACACACCACTACCATCTGGTGCCGTGTTCAACGCCCGACGCCTGCGTGTGCTCCTCACCGGAATCGGTCTCGTTCTCCTCGCACTGATCGCCCTGATCATGTACGCACGGAGCGTCGATCCGGTGGAGGTCGTCGGCACGCTGCTCTTCATCCCCGTGTTTCTGGGTCTCATGTTCTGGGGCCTTCCCGGTGGCGTCGTGCTCGGCATCGGAGCTGCCGTGGCATACGGTGTGCTGCGGTATCCAGCCCTCGATGCCATGGGGGCCGGCCGTTTCGTCGGCTTGATCCTGGGTCGCGCCGCGGGCTACCTGGCGTTCGGCGGAATCGGAGGATGGGCGGTGAGCCAGCTTCGCGCATCGGTCGAGAAACTGGAACTCTACGACCAGATCGACGACTCGACGGGGATGCTGAACGCTCGCGCGCTCGTCGAAGGGATCGACATGGAGCGCTCGAGATCACTCCGCTACAAGACCGTATTCTCGGTCGTGACCGTCGAGATCCCCTCGTCTGCATTCGAGATGCTGCGCTCGAAGCGACGAGACAGCCTCCTGAGAGAGCTTGGGCACATGGTGTCATCGGGAATCCGAGGCGCGGACAAAGCAGGACACGTTGTGGAGGGGAACCGCCACCTGCTGACGGTCGTCCTCCCGGAAACCGGAATCGAAGGCAGCAGGTCTTTCCGTGGGACCCTCGTCGAGAGAGTCCAGGAGTGGATGTCGGACCGGGGTCTTGGATCCCACACGCTCGACAGCTCGGCGGTCACATTCCCTGACCAGGATGTGGAACCGACGCTCGCCCGCCTCAGGACCTCGTAGTCCCAAACGCAACGATGATGTCGCCCTCCTGGTCAGTTCGTCGTACGCGAGCACCGGCTGCCTCCAGAGCATCGATGACTGACTCCGAGGGATGCCCAAACGTGTTCGGCCCGACGCTGATGATCGCCTCTCGAGCCCCCGTCGACGCCACCCACGACTCATCAGATGTCGCCGCCCCCTGGTGCGGAACTTTCAGGACGTCGGTTCGGACGGTTCCCAGCTCCGCCTGAGCAATCGTCTCGACATCCCCGGCGAACAGCATCCTCGTCCCGAGCGTTTCGATGTCGAGAACGAGGGACTGATCGTTAGGTGACGCGTAGCGCCGAAGCGGTCCGATCGCCTTGATCGTGAACTGCCCCACACCGAACACCGCTCCGGCCGTCGGTGTCAGCACCGGCACGCCCCGAAGACGCGCCTCGGCCAGCAACTCGGCTGCGGCAGGTCCACCTCCCTGGTACCCGGACTCCCAGAGCACTCCCACGGGTAACTGCTCGAGGATCGCCAGCAAACCAGTCGCATGATCGTCGTGTGGGTGTGACAGCACCATCACGTCCACATGGTCCACGCCGTAGTCGGCGAGTTTGCGGAGGATCAGTGCAGCGTCGGGCCCCCCGTCGATGAGAATCGTCTCACCCGACGACCCGATGATCAACTCTGCGTCCCCTTGGCCAACGTCCAGAAATACCGCCGACGGCGTATCGATCCGGTGCCCGACCACCGACATGAGCAGAACCCCTGCTCCGATCACCGTGAGCACAGGTCGGAGACGCTTCGATGCCGCGAGAAGGCTCCCCGAGATCGCTCCTGTGGCCGCAACCGGACCGAGCTGGGGCCAGCCGGACGCGACTTTTGCAATGGCAATCACCCCGTTGGCAGCGAAGATAGCGACGGACGTCAACGGTCCGATGCCGGCCAGCAGACCGATCCCTCCGGTGGCTGTCGACACCATCACCAACGGTGATGCAATGAGGTTGGCGATCGGCGAGAGCAGCGGAATCGTCCCGAAGTGTGCCAGCAGAATCGGGGCGACAGCCACTTGGGCCGCGATGGTCGCCCCGAGCGGAGCGCCGATCAGGCGTGGGAGGCGATTCTCGAACATGTTTGCTCCGGCCATCACCCCGGCAGTGGCAGCAACGGACAGCTGGAACCCGACATCGCCGCTCAGCTCCCCGGATACGAGGAGCAGACCTCCCACCGAGGTGCCCAACGCAACCCACGGTGTGAGTGCAACACCGCTCGCCCGGGCGACGAGCAGCAGACCGGCCATGCCCGCAGCGCGGAGAACCGACGGTTCCCACCGAGTGACCACCACGAAGACGGCAAGCCCCACCAGTCCGGCGATCGCCCGCCGTCTCGGTCCGAAGGCGAATGGACCGACAACCACCCACCACAGAATCAGAAAGAGCGCAACATTGGATCCCGACACTGCAACGAAGTGAGTGAGTCCAGCCCGTCGGAGCTGGTCGGCGGATACCGGGGGAAGATCTCTCACATCGCCGATGAGGAAGCCGGATAGCAGTGCGCCCGCCGGGCTGCCTTCGGGAATACCCGCGGCGATGCGGTCTCTGATGGCGTTGCCGACTCTGAAGAGAATGCTCGACGCAGACCCGGTTTCCACCACTCGGGCACGACGTATCACTCCCGCGTATGGGTCTCCACGTGCCATTCCGGGGCTCGAAACGCTTACTCCGTTCACGATGATTCGGTCTCCTGCAGCGACCTCGACCGGTTCCCGCAGCGACACGAGCATGGGAGGGCCGGCCCACGCCTTCCACGTCCCCGCGTCCGAAACATGGCTTGGCCGAAACATGAACCAGTCGCCGGACGCTCCCCTCCGAGAGTCTTCGAGGGCGGTACCGGCCACTCGGACCGGCCCTTCCGCCACCGGTGCGTCCAGGACGGCGGACGTTCGGGCGGCGGACAACGCCCCGGAGATCGACCCTGCGACGAGCAGTGACGAAAGCACCACCGCCCACGGCCTCCGAGCAAACACCACCAATCCAATCCCGACCGCGACAGCGGCACCAAGGGCCCAACCCCCTGCGACTCGACCGGCGACCACACAGGCCCAGATCAGTGCAGCACCTGCGAGCGCCCATCTCCCAGGGCCGTCCGGGGGCCGGATCATGGAACAGACACTGCATCGCGAAGCGCCGCAAGCTTGGACTCACCTATCCCGGGAACATCGAGCAGATCTTCGACGGTCTGGAAGGGTCCGTGGGCTTGTCGGTATTCGAAGATGCGTTCGGCGAGCACCGGGCCGACTCCGGGCAGCTGCTCCAGCGTCGCGGCGTCGGCCTGGTTGATCGCCACCTTCCCGGTGCTTCCCACGCTCGCTCGGACATCGGTCGATGGGACGTCGAGGTGCTGCCCGTCGGCGACGAAGGCCGCGAGATTCACCGATCCGAGCTTGGCGTCGGGCAGCGCACCGCCTGCGGCGACAATCACGTCGGCGACCCGAGCGGGATCGGCGACCTCCACCAGACCGGGGTGAACAACCGCCCCGGATACATGAACCGTCAGTGTTCGTTCCGTCGGATGGCTCGTTTCGGCGACAGTGCCGGAGACAGGGGCAGAGGTGGGTGTGGGCCTGGACCGGCCGAACCACAAACCTGCCGAACCCGCGAGGACGAGCGCCGCTATGGCGATGACAATGGAGAGTCGATTCAACTCGATCCTTGTATCACCTCGGCAGAGGTGGTTGAAGTAGGTTGGGGCGCGACCAAGGAGGCCAATGCAGCGATACCGAGTCGAACCGGGAACCGACATCGACCTCGACCTGATCGATCCGAGAGACGGCTCCGCCTTTGCCGGAAGCAAGAAGGAAGGCCGTAGAAGAACCAAACACCTCAACAAGCGTCTGGAGCAACTTCAGGAGCTGTTGTACGCAGAAGGCACACACAGGGTTCTCGTCGTCCTCCAGGCAATGGACACCGGAGGCAAGGATGGGACGATCAGCCACGTGTTCGACGGTACAAACCCTCAAGGTGTGAAGGTCGCCTCGTTCAAGAAACCTACCCCTGAGGAGCTGGCTCACGACTATCTCTGGCGTGTCCATCCGCACACTCCCGGCTCCGGGGAGATCACCATCTTCAACCGATCTCACTACGAAGACGTGCTTGTCGTTCGCGTCCACGACCTGGTTGCCGAGTCAGTATGGAGCCGCCGCTACGACCAGATCAACGCGTTCGAGAAACGCCTCGCCGACGAGGGCACGACCATCCTGAAGTTCTTCCTTCACATCTCCAAGGAGGAACAGCGTGAACGCCTCCAGGCTCGGCTCGACGAACCGACGAAGCGGTGGAAGTTCTCGAAGGCCGACTTGGCTGAACGGGACTTCTGGGACACGTATCGGCAGGCATACGAGGCTGTGCTTGAGAAGACATCGACACCGTGGGCACCCTGGTACGTCGTCCCGGCAGATCGGAAGTGGTACCGCAATCTCGTCATCAGTTCGGTGCTGGTCGAGACCCTCGAAGGTCTCAACATGCGCTACCCCGAATCGGAAGAGGGCCTGGACGACATCGTGGTCACCTGACCGTCCCTCTTCTTGTCAAGATCAACGACCCTGAGAGGCGCCCAGATTGACAAGAACAAGGAGGGCGGGTTCTTGTCAAGATCGACGACCCTGAAAGGCGCCCAGATTGACAAGAACAAAGGAGGCTACTCCTCCACGGACGCAGGTTCGGGTTCGGTTTCATACCCTGCGGCCCCCTTCGCCTGTCGAATGAGGAAGACGGCGAGGCCGGCCACCACCACGATCGCGGCGACGAGCTGGTTGGCCCGGATACCGAACACGTAGGTGGCCTGATCCGTCCGAATGAACTCGAGCAGGAAGCGGCCGATGCCGTAGAACACCAGGTAGCCAAGGATCATGTTGCCTCTGGCTATCTTGAATCGTCTCTCGATCAGCAGCAGGATCGGAATGACGATGACCACGTTCCACAGAGACTCGTAGAGGAATGCCGGCTGGAACGTCGAGTAGTTGGCGTACTGGGCAGGCCGGAACTGGGGTGCGATCTCAACCGCCCACGGCAGGTTCGACGGGGTACCGAACAGCTCTTGGTTCATGTAGTTGCCCCACCTCCCGATTGCCTGCGCGGCGGGTAGGCCGATCGCAGCAGCATCAGCGAACGCTGCGACGTTCCACCATCGGCTCTTGCCGGGCTTTCTGTGGTAGAACATCAGGCCGAGCCCTACGATCGCGCCGGCCGTCAGCCCGCCGAAGAACGCCAGTCCACCCTGCCAGACGGCGAAGACGTGCCAGAACCCGTTGGCGGTGACTTCACTCCAACGAGGAATGACATAGGCGGCCCTGGCTCCA
>Ga0315542_1000320_pt1 | contig 29463 bp, 16 predicted proteins | sample SalMarSW160120MG_FD_202541 | JGI IMG/M metagenome (GOLD analysis project Ga0315542, IMG submission 202541) | Salt marsh sediment microbial communities from the Plum Island Ecosystem LTER, Massachusetts, United States - Salt Marsh Sediment SW1601-20 ... | reverse complement strand
CTGGCCGATGACCACAAGCTTCTTGTCGACGGTCTCCGTTCCCTGCTCGAAGGCAGGGACGATATAGAGATAGTCGGCGTTGCTTCGGACGGTCTCGAAGCGGTCGAAATGGCGGCAGGTCTCCAGCCTGACCTGGTCCTTCTCGACATCTCGATGCCCCGGCTCAACGGGATCGACGCCGCTAGACAGATCGTGAGGGACGTTTCCGGCACGAGCGTGATCATGCTCTCGATGCATGCAGACAGCAGATATATCCAGGAGTCGCTGCGTGTCGGAGCCAGGGGGTATGTCCTCAAGGAATCCGCTTCCGGCGAGGTCATCGAGGCGATAAGGACGGTAAGCAACGGCGATCTGTATTTCAGCAGTTCAGTCCGCGACCAGGTTCACCGCGAATATGTGGAGATGGTCCGGAAGGGGGAGGAAGCCTCCCGCTTTCCACTCAGTCCCAGGGAGAGGGAAGTTCTTCAGCTCCTCGCCGAGGGAAAGGCCACCAAGGAGATAGCCGGCCTGCTCAACGTGAGCGTAAAGACAGTCGAAAGCCACCGTAAGCAGATAATGGACAAACTCGACCTGCACAGTATAGCCGAACTGACAAAGTTCGCTATCCGCGAAGGACTCACGCCGCTCGATTGACCCCGAAATATACACTAAGGGATTTCGCACCGACAAATCAGGGATGTCCCGATTTATCCGGGCAGCGCTCCATGTTTATACTACGGGATTATTATCAACAGGAAGGAGCGACATGTTCAACACAGGTAACACCGGCTTCATGCTGGTGGCTACGAGTCTCGTTATGCTGATGACACCCGGGCTCGCGTTTTTCTACGGAGGGCTGGTTGGTCGCAAGAACGTGCTCTCGATCATGATCCAGAGCTTCGTCTCTATGGGCTTCACGACCATCCTCTGGTACACGGTCGGGTTCTCGCTGTGCTTCAGCGGGGGCGAGGGCGGGATCATCGGAAACCTTGATATGGCTTTCCTTCGCGGAGTCGACCCGATGACTCCCTTCGGCGACGGCCAGATACCGATGCTTCTTTTCTTCGCGTACCAGATGATGTTCGCGATCATAACGCCGGCCCTGATCACCGGTGCGTTCTCGAACCGTGTGCGGTTTCCCGCCTACCTTATATTCCTCGTGGCCTGGCATCTGCTAGTCTACTTCCCGTTCGTTCACATGATCTGGGGCGGAGGGCTCCTGGCGAAGTGGGGATTGCTCGATTTCGCGGGAGGGATCGCCGTCCACAACATCGCCGGGATGGCGGCTCTCGCGTCAGTCCTCTTTGTAGGCAGGCGGCGCGTAGCCGAGCACGGCCCGCACAGCATCCCGCTTGTCGCGCTTGGCACGGGGCTTCTGTGGTTCGGATGGTACGGCTTCAACGCCGGCAGCGAGCTGCAGGTCGATGCCGTTACGGTCCTGGCTTTCGCTAACACCGACATCGCCGCGTCATTCGCCGCGATCTCCTGGCTGCTGCTCGAGTGGAAACTCGTGAAAAAGCCCAGGTTCGTCGGTCTCCTTACGGGAGCGGTCGCGGGGCTTGCGACTATCACGCCGGCCGCCGGCTATGTCCAGCCGTGGGCCGCGGCACTCATCGGATTGAGCGCGGGCATCGTCTGCTTCGGAGCTGTAAGCATGAAGAACAGGCTTCGCTGGGACGACGCTCTCGATGTCTGGGGAGTCCACGGAGTAGGCGGAGCGCTCGGCATAATAATGCTGGGGCTGCTGGGAACCACGTCTGTGAATCCGGGCGGCGCTGACGGACTCTTTTACGGCGGCGCCGGTTTCTTCCTCAAGGAGCTGGCCGGAGTGATCGGCTCCTCCGCGTACGCTTTCATATTCACCTATGCGATGCTCTGGATCATCAGCAGGATCGTGACGGTCAAGACGACGGAGGACGAGGAGACGACGCTGGACGAATCCCTTCATGGAGAGAGCGCTTACGTGCAATAGGAGCAGAGGGGAGAAGATCATGAAAAGAACGAACTATCCGCTTATTCTGGCCGTCGCGGCGCTGACGGCGGCGATGACCGCCGGGGCCGCCTCGTCGGAGGAGTTTTCCATCGACCTGGGCGTCGATCTCTACAGCAGGTATATATGGCGGGGCATTGATTTCGGAGACGCGCCGTCCATCCAGCCCGCCCTGTCGTTCTCGTACTCGGGTCTCGAGATCGGCGTCTGGGGCGCATACCCGATCTCGAACCAGGAGAGCGCGTTCGACGAGATCGATTTCTGGCTCGGGTACAGCTACGGATTCAGCAACGGATCATCCTTAGGCGCTGTGGCTACGAGCTACTACATTCCGAGCGCGGGGATCGGGCTGTTCGACTTCAACGACTACGACGCGGTCGACGGGAACGGGGACCCGGATCCCGGGGCGCACACGGTCGAGATCGGGCTGTCATACACGGGGCCGGAGTCATTCCCCCTGACCTTCTCGGGTTACGTCTTCGTCCACAACGACGCGGGGAACAACACGTACTTCGAGATCAGCTATCCGTTCACGGCTGGAAATACCGATCTCTCCGTATTCTGCGGCGCGGCGGGCGGGAGTTCGAAAAATCCCGATATCTACGGAACGGAGGATTTCAGCGTCATCAATGCCGGAGTCAGCGCGGAACGGGGTCTCAGGATGACCGACAGTTTCACGCTTCCGCTATCGGTCGCCTTCACGGTCAACCCCGAAGCAGAGATCGCTTACCTGGTTGTGGGAGTGAAGTTCTAGGACCGGGCAGCGTACAAGTCAGAAAAAAAGGCCGGACGGCTTGAGCCGCCCGGCCTTTTGAATGCCGTTTCGCCTCTCTCAGTTCAGAGTGCGCTCGCGGCGATCAACGACTTTGGCGTCCTTGCGCAGCTGGTCATACCAGAGGGCGAGGAAATGAGACGAGCTTTCCTGCCTGAGCTGCTGGAGGATCTCCTGCCTCTTCGCGGCGAACTCGGAGGTCTCCCCGGGCTTCCTGTCCGTGACCTGCAGTATGAACCATTCGCTATTGCCCTTGACCGGAGGGCTTATCTTGCCTGTCTGCAGATCGAAGGCCGCGGCGGCGAATCCGGTCCCCATTCCTATCCCGGGAATCGACTGGTCGACGGTGAACGGGGTCGTCTCGGCGACTTCGAGCTCGAAGGAGTGCGCGGCCGCCTCGAGATCGCCTCCGGTGACGGCCATCGAGCGAAGCTCCCTGGCAGTCTCCAGCGCGGAGTTTTCCACGCGCTGCGCCCTGATCCTCTCGACGAGCACGGGTCTCGCTTCATCCAGCGGCATAGTCGTCTCGTGGATGACCTTGAGCACCTCGACGATGTAGATGTACTGCTGGGTCTCGATATTCTCACTGACCTTGCCGACGCCGTGGTTGAACGCGAAATTGACGACGCGCGGCAGGTAGCCGTAGTCCTTGATGAACGAACCCTCGACGAACGGCTCGGGCTCGACCGTCTTCAGGCCGAAGTCCGCGGCGGCGGTGGCGAGGCCTTTCTTGGCGATCGTCTCGCGCAGGTCGGTGAGCAGGGTCCTCAGCGAGTCGATCGTGTCGTATCCCGGCTCAACGCGCATCAGGATGTGGCTCGCCCTGACCTTCTCGACGCCGTCCTCGACCTTCTTCTCATCGGTCCTGATAAGGTGGTACCCGTAGCCCGTCCTGACCGGTTTGCTGATCTCGCCAGGCTTGAGAGCGAAGGCGGTCTCGGTGAATACCGAGTCCATCACGCCGCGACCGAACATCCCGAGGTCTCCGCCCTTCTGGGCGGTGCTGTAATCGTCAGACTCCTGCTTCGCCGCCTCGGCGAAGTCGTAGCCGCTTAATATCTCCGTGCGCAGCTCGTTCATCCTTTCGAGGACGTCCCGCTCGTCGAGGTCGGTGGGAGCCTTCTCGAGTATAAGCATCCTGACCGCTCTCTTCTCGGGTACCTTGAAATCGTCCTTCTTCTCCCTGTACAGGGCTGCGATCTCCTCCTCTGCCGGCTCGTAAGGAGGATCCTCCGAGACGAAGGGGACCTTTACGTAGCGGGCCTTGAGCCTCGTGTTCTCCCTGTCGAACCTTTCCTTGATCTCCAGCTCTGAGACGTGGACCTGCGAGGAGAGAAGAGTCTCGAGCTTCACCTCCGGAAGGACCGAGCGTCCCCATCTCTCGAGCTCAGTCCAGTCGGCATCGGGATTCGAGAGGGCCTGAAGATAGGCCTGGTAATCGAAATTGCCGTCCTCGCCGGTGAACATCTGCCTGAGGGTAGGGTGAGGGTTCCGCCTGAGGAAGGAGACAAGCTCTTCGTCGGTGACCGTGATGCCGAGCTTTTCGATCTCGCGGGCGATGAGGATCTTCTGTATCGACATCTCCCAGGCCTGCTCGCTGATCATATACGATTCGGTGTCGCTGGGCCTGTAGTCATCTCCGCGCTGCGCCCTGATGTTGTTGTACAGATCCTGGATATTGCTGCCGTACTCCTGCCTCGTGATCTCGATCCCGTCGACCGAGCCGACCACGTTATCCGTCTCGGATGGTCTCCCGGTGCCGCCGCTCCTGAAGTTCATTCCCCAGACTGCGAATATCGAGACGACGAAGGCTATCACTACGATCCACAGGATCGTTTTCGTATTTTCGCGCAACTGTTTAAGCATCTGGCGCTACCCTGTCCTTTCGAAACATGTCGATTACTTAGAAATCATTCAGTCATAATCCATTAAAGTAGCAAATAAGATGGCCGCTTGCAAATCTTTTAACAAAGTTGACACCTTTCGCGCGGTGGTGGTAATTTTCACGGGACATGTACCGGAAAAACACGACCTATATCGACCGCGGACGGCTGTCTGTACAGCTCTCCGCGGCCGCCTTTCTGGCGGCTACGCTCCTTTCCGCACTCCCCCCGGGGGCTTCGGGCGAGGTCTATCTCTGGCCGCTTCACGGCAACAGGCGCCTGAGCTCCAGTTTCAGCGAGTACAGGGACGGCCATTATCACGCCGGCATCGACCTTCGCTCCTATGGGGCGATCGGCCTGCCATGCCTCGCCGTATCTGGCGGGGAGGCGGTCAGGGTGAAGGTCGGGGCAGCCGGGTACGGCAAAGCCCTCTATGTGAGGCTCGAGGACGGACGCACGGCGGTCTACGCCCACCTGGACCAGTTCAACAGGACGGTCGATTCCATCGCCTGGCACTACAGGGTAAGTCGTGAGACGAACTGGTGCGACTTCCATCTGCCGCCGGGAACATGCGCCTTCGATGTGGGGGACACGGTCGGGTTCTCGGGAGAGACCGGTACGAGCGCTCCTCACCTTCACTTCGAGCTGCGCGATGAGGCGGAGCGGCCCCTGAACCCCCTTATCGACATATATTCTATCCCCGACGGCTCGCCTCCGATCGTGTCGGCGCTGGAGATAATCCCGCTGGGCATCGGCAGCATGACCGAAGAAGGTCCTCTTCCAGCGGTAAGGGATTTCAGGGCGTCTGGATCGACGCGGTTCATCCTCCCCGATACGCTGCACCTGGACGGCGCGTTCGGGTTCGCGGTCTCGACCTGGGACGAACAGGGATACGGCAGCTACAGGATGGCTCCTGTCTCCATAGAGCTGGCCGTGGACGGGCAGATGCTGTACTCGGTCAGAAACGAGGTCTTCTCCTACTCACAGGCTGATGGGGTGTCTGCCGAGTACGATGTCAGGGGCGATGGACCGGCAGCCCGCTTCATGAGGCTCTTTCCCGTCCGCGGAAGCACGCGAACCGACAGGTCCGGCCCGGGAGTGATCCATACGGGGCAGAGGAAGGACGGCATGTCTCTGCGGAAGGGGCTTCACATCGGGCTGATCACCGTCAGAGACGCCTCCGGGAATTCATCGAGCGCCATCTTCCATTTCAGCGTGCACGACTTTCCCGTGATAAATACGGCGCGCAGGCTCGATGCGGCGCCAGAGGTAGTGATCTCGGCGGACGACCCGGACGGCGGCGATGTCCATCTCCGTCTCTCCGAGTCGTTCGATGGAGGGGATTCGTGGAACGTTCTCTTCCCCGAGCGAGAGGGGGAGTATTTCAGGGCGGCGGTGACAGACAGCGCTGGGGCGCTCTACAGGGTAGAGGCGACCGATGACGAGGGAGCTACCATCCGCAAGTGGTTCGCCTCCCCGCAGCTCTCGACCAGAAGGGACATGGCCTTCGCATCGCTTACCCCGGAAACATTCGGCGAGGGAGTATGCCTCAGGGTAAGGACCGACGCGGCGCTGGCGGCCGTGCCCGACGTGGCGGCAGGGACGGAAAGCCTTGAGGAGATCTTCCAGACAGGTATCGACGAATATGTCGCGCTCAACCGGACGGGCCCGTTCGGACCGGGCTCGACCGTCTTCACGCTCTCCGGGGTCGATTACAGGGGATTCCCGGTCCACGCCGCAAAGGCCGCCAGGATATTCACGCTCCGCTCGGGAGGAAGCGCCCGTTTCACCCTGGCCGATTCGATGGACGCCGGGATCGAGGGCCCCTCCCTGCGCCGCGCGACGCCGCTCATGGTCAGCGAGGTGCCGATGCCGGGGGCCGTCCCGGCAGGGCTTGTGCCTGCCGGCGGGCCGTTCAGCCTCGATTTCCAAAGAGAGGATCTGTCGAAACCGATGAGGCTCTACTGCGAGCCCGGCGCCAAGACGGGACTCTTCATCTGGAAGGAGGAGAAAGGCTGGAAGTGCGTCGGCGTCCCCGCGATGGAGGGAGGGTACGTATCGGTGGACAGGCCTGGCACCTACATATACCTTATCGACGGCATCCCGCCCTTGTTCGATCATGTCTCCGTTGAGAAGGGCCACGCGGAAAGCGGGTTCTTCAAGCCGTACTTCTGCTCCGTCCCGGTGACCGAGGACGGGACCGGAATAGATCCATGGGCGGCAGAGGCCCGGCTCGGCGGAGAGAGGGTGGTCTGCGAGTGGGACGAGTTCAGAAAGAGGCTCGTGATCCCCGTGCCCGCCTTCTTTCCGGCGGGGCGCACGGTCATCAGCATCGATGTCAGCGACCGCGCGGGAAACAGAAGTGTCGGCGAATTCGGATTTGTGATAGAATAGGTGGTCGGGAGGTAGAGGCAGCATGGCCGGCGCAGGATTTCTTCATCTTCACAATCATTCAGAGTACAGCCTGCTCGATGGGGCGTTCCGCATAAAGGACCTCGTGTCCACGGCCGTGGAGATGGGTATGAGCGCCGTAGCTCTCACTGACCACGGCAACCTCTTCGGGGCCATTCCCTTCTTCCGAGAGGCCAGAGCGGCCGGGATAAAGCCGATCATCGGAATGGAGACATATATCGCCAGGGGCGGCCACAAGCAGAAGACCGCCGCCAGGGGGCAGGCCAGGAACGAGCACCTCGTCCTGCTGGCGAAGAACGAGAAGGGGTACAGGAACCTGCTGGAACTCTCGTCGATAGCCTATACGGAGGGGTTCTACTACAAGCCAAGGATCGATCTCGAGCTTCTCGAGGAGAGGTCCGAGGGGCTGATCGGACTGAGCGCCTGCCTCCAGGGAAGCATACCGAGGCTGCTCAGGGATGGTCGGAGGGAAGAGGCCGCCAGGCTGGCCGGGAGGCTGGCCACGATCTTCGCGCCGGGAGATTTCTACATCGAGCTGCAGAACCACGGCATCCCCGAAGAGCTCGAGCTGATGCCGCAGCTCGTCGGGCTGGCCCGGGAGCTCGGCCTGCCTATAGTCGCGACGAACGACTGCCACTTCTGCAGGGCCGACGACCACGAGGCGCATGACGTCCTTCTCTGCCTTCAGACCGGCAAGGACATAGACGATCCGGCCAGGGGGCTGCGCTCTCACCCGGAGACGTACTTCAAGTCGCCGGCGGAGATGGAGAAGCTCTTCGCCGATTATCCGGAGGCCCTCTCCAACACGCTCGAGATCGCCGATAAATGCGAGTTCGAGCTGACCGACAGGGGGACTCAGCTCCCTGTATTCCCGATCCCCGAGCCATTCACGAGCCCCGAGGAATATCTCGGGCACCTCGTCGAGGGGTATCTCCCCGAGCGCCTCGCCGAGGTGACAGAGGAGGCGAGAGAGAGGGTCAGGTACGAGCTCGATGTGATCAACAAGATGGATTTCGCAGGTTACTTCCTCATCGTTTGGGACATCGTATACGCCGCGAAGGAGATGGGGATCCCCGTCGGGCCGGGAAGGGGATCGGCGGCGGGCAGCCTCGTCTGCTACGCGCTCGGAATCACAAACATCAACCCCCTCGATCACGGCCTGCTATTCGAAAGGTTCTTAAATCCAGAGCGTATCTCAATGCCGGATATAGATATAGATTTCTGTGACGACAAACGTCAGGAAGTCATCGACCACGTGGTCGCGAAGTACGGCAAGGAGAACGTCTGCCAGATAATCACCTTCGGGAGGATGGCCGCCAGAGCCGTAGTCAGGGATGTGGGCAGGGTCCTGAAGATCCCTTACGGAGACGTGGACAGGCTTGCCAAACTGATACCCGGGGTTCCCGGCACGAGCCTGGCTGACGCCATCGGATCGGTCCCCGAGATCAAGGACAAATACGAGGGCGATCCCCGGACGAGGAGGCTCCTCGACCTGTCGCTCAGGCTGGAGGGCCTTGCCCGCCACGCATCGACGCATGCCGCGGGGCTTGTGATCACGCCGACGCGGCTGGTCGACCACGTGCCACTTTACCGCTCGAGCAAGGGCGAGGTGACGACCCAGTACGAGATGAAGATCCTCGAGAGCATAGGGCTCCTTAAGATCGACATCCTCGGGCTAAAGACCCTCTCTCACCTCGAGAAAACGCTGGCCCTGATCAAGGAGCACGAAGGAATCGAGATCGACATAGACGACGTTCCGATAGACGACGCGGAGACGTTCGAGCTCCTAAGAAAGGGGCGCACGGTGGCCCTGTTCCAGCTCGAGTCGTCCGGGATGAGGGACCTGCTTCGCAGAATAGAGCCGTCGGTATTCGGCGACATCACGGCGGTGAACGCCCTCTACAGGCCGGGCCCGCTCGGCGGCGGGGTGGTGGACGACTTCATAGAGCGCAAGCACGGCCGCAAGAAGATCGTCTACGACCACAAGCTCCTCGAGCCGATACTGAAGGAGACTTACGGCGTCATCCTCTACCAGGAGCAGGTCATGCGCATAGCGAGCGATATGGCCGGGTTCACGCTCGGGCAGGCCGACATACTGAGGCGCGCCATGGGAAAGAAGAAGGTCAAGGAGATGGAGAAGCAGCGCAAGGCCTTCATATCGGGGTCGGTCGAGCGCGGCATTCCGCAGAAGACCGCGAAGAAGGTCTTCGAGCTGATGGCGTTCTTCGCCGGTTACGGATTCAACAAGTCGCACTCGGCGGCGTACGCGATGGTCTCTATGCAGACCGCATACCTGAAGGCGCATCATCCGGTGGCCTTCATGGCGGCCGCGATGACCAGCGACATGGGGAACACGGACAGGCTGATCGTTCTTCTGGACGAGTGCAGAAGCCTCGGGCTGGTCGTCGACCCGCCCGACATCAATGCGGGTGGCGTCGGCTTCGGGATCTCGGCCGGGGCCATCACCTACGGATTGGCCGCGATCAAGAACGTCGGCGAGAAGGCGATCAGGGGAATCGTGGAGGAGAGGCGCAGGAACGGCCCGTTCCGGGATCTCTTCGATCTTTGCGACCGCATAGACCTGAGGCAGGTCAACCGGCGGGTCATGGACAACCTCGCGCAGAGCGGGGCACTCGATTCCCTGCCGGGCAACAGGGCGCAGAAGATGGCATCGCTAGACCGGGTCATTGCCGCGGCGCAGCGCAGGCAGGCCGAGAAGGACAAGGGGCAGACCCGGCTTGGCTTAGGCGAAGGCTCCCAGGGGGCCGAGACAGTGCCTCTCGACGACGTCCCGCCGTGGGACGAGAGCGAACGTCTCCACAGGGAGAAGGAATCGCTCGGGTTCTACTTCTCGGGGCACCCGCTCGACAGATACCGCGAGATACTCGGGCCGCTTCTCTCGGTCGACAGCGTCACTCTGGCGAAGAAGAAGGACAAGGAGCAGGTCGTCCTTGCCGGCATGGTGATAGACCAGAGAGTCATCAACGACCGCAAGGGTCAGGCTATGGCCTTTGTGCAGGTCGAGGATTTCAACGGCTCGTACGAGGTGATCGTGTTCGCAAGCTCTTTCAAGACGAGCAGAGAGAGGCTTGCCAAGGACAGCCTCGTAGTGATCCCGGGGAAGATCACGATAAGGGATGGGAGCGATACGAAGGTCATCGCGGACAAGGTATACACGATCGATGAGGCGATCAGGTACCTCACGCGCACCGTGCACTTGCGGGTCGACGGCTCGAGGCTCGGCGACGCAGAGCTCGAGGGGCTCAGAGACGCGATAGCAAAGCACTCCGGCGAGAAGTCGGTCGTGCTGCACGTGAGGCTCAATGGCGACGGGGAGAAGGCGGTAAGGCCGAGGGCGATGGGAGTATCCCCGGGGCTCGACCTGATAGGCGAACTGCAGAATATAACGGGGGTTGAACATGTGGAAGTCTCGTAAGCCGGCCTTTGTGTGCGCTATGGCTGCCGCGGCCGTGATGGCCGCGGCCGGCGGCGCGAAGGCGCAGCTGCTCGAGGATCTGAAGGTAGTCTCCACGCCGACGGCCGGCATCATCGGCCACGGTTCATATATGTTCGAGGGAAAGATCGGGCCCGGCAACGACCTGCTCTTCGGCATGGCCGTAGGGTTCCACGACAGGCTGATGGCCGGGATGTCGTTCGGGCTCCAGAACTTCGTCGGCAGGGGGAAGATCGAGGCGAACAACCTTCCCGGATTCCTTGTCAGGTTCAGGCTGATCGAGGAAGGCCTCGCAGGGCCGGCGTTCGCCATCGGAATCGACACGCAGGGAGAGGGCCGCTATGACGAAACTGACGAAAGATACGAGCGCAAGTCGCTCGGGGCATACGGAGTCGTGAGCAGGAACTTCGACGCGAGGATAAATATCGGGGTGCACGGGGGGATAAACTACTCGTTCGAAAACCGCGATGAAGGCGGGATCGATCTCTTCGCCGGCATGACTCTGACCGTCATCCCGGGGCTGACCCTCCTTCTCGATTACGAACCGTGTTTCGACGACGACGATCCCGACGTCGAGACCACGAGGACTAGGGGCCGGGGATATCTCGACACCGGGGTCAGGTTCGACTACGGCGAGAACCTCAGGCTGCGGATGCTGTTCAAGGACCTTCTCGGCAATTATATTCCGGAGAGCGGGGTAGCCCGTTCGATAGAGATAGTCTATATCAACTGGTTCTAGGCCGGTCCCGCGGCGGCGCGGGAGTGAAAGACGTGATCCGATGGAAAAGAACGACTCCAGGATCCTCGAGTTCGAGAAGCCGGTCTACGAGCTTCAGGCCAGGATCGACCGGCTGAAGAAGAACGGAGAATCCCCTGCCAGAGATATAGCGGCCCTCGAGAAGCGGCTCGCGGACCTCGAGGATAAGGTCTACAGGGACCTTGCCGCGTGGGAGCAGGTCCAGCTCGCCAGGCACCCGATGAGGCCGACTACGGTCGATTATATCAGGCTGATGTGCGATGAGTTCGAAGAGCTTCACGGCGACCGCCTCTTCAGGGACGATCCGGCCATAGTCGGCGGGATCGCGGTCATGGGGGAGCGAAAGGTCATGGTCATAGGACACGAGAAGGGCAGGAACACGAAGGAGAGGATTACGAGGAACTTCGGGATGGCGAGCCCCGAGGGATTCAGGAAGGCGCTGCGCCTGATGAAGACCGCCGGGAAATTCGGGATTCCGGTGCTTTCGATCGTCGATACGCCCGGGGCGTATCCGGGAGTCGAGGCGGAGGAGAGGGGCCAGCCAAGGGCGATAGCCGACAACCTGCAGCAGGTGTTCGATATAGATACCCCGATAGTGGTCGTCATCATCGGCGAAGGAGGGAGTGGCGGGGCTCTGGCCCTGGCGGTAGGCGACACGGTGATGATGCTCGAGCATTCGATCTATTCGGTGATATCTCCTGAAGGATGCGCTGCGATCCTCTGGAGCAGCAGGGAGAAGGCGCCGGACGCCGCCGAGGCCCTGCGGCTCACCGCCACGGACTGCCTCAGGCTCGGAGTGATCGACAGGATCATCGAGGAATCGAGGGGAGCGTCCCACAGGGATCCTGAGGGAACGGCCCTGAGGGTCCGCGAAGAGGTACTCAGCGAGCTGGAGAGGCTTGAGGGGTTTGACCAGGGCCGCCTTCTTGAGCGCAGGCGAGAGAAATTCTCCGAGATGGGGGCGTTCGACGAGTGACGGCAGGCCGGGCAGGCCGTAAGTATTATCGGCTTGACCTGAATACCTGATATTCCTTATAATTAGACAGCCAGCTTAAGGAGCGGGGAGCAGTAGTCCCCGCTGAAAAATCGCTTCTGTGCTGCAGGTCCCTGATGGGAAGTTGGATATTTCCGTCTTTGTCAGGGATTTTTCTTTGAGGGGAAAGTACGATGATCAGACAGGATCTTCTGGATATCCTGGCATGTCCGCGTTGCAAGGAGAAGGTCATCCTCAGCGACGACGGATCGTGGCTTGTCTGCGAAAGCTGCGCAGTGAGATATCCAATTGAAGAGGATATTCCGATAATGCTCATAGAGCGCGCGGAATCTCTCGAAGGCTGATTTCCCCCGCGGAGGCACAGTCCGTGAGCGTGTTCACCCATTTTGCCGCCGGGGCTCTGGCCGGCTCTCTCATACCGAATCCGATCGCGGCCCCGTTCATCGGCCTCGGCAGCCACCTGCTGCTAGATGTGATCCCGCACAGGGATTTCGAAGACTACCGTCTCGAGATAGCGCTCTGGATAGTCGCGATGATCGTGCTTTTCGCCGGAGGCGCTTACACGGCTTCGATAGTTCTATGCGGGCTTTTCGCGGTGCTGCCCGATCTGGAGAACCTTCTCTGGAAGACCGGCAGGATACGTGACGAGCAGAAGATATTCCCCGGGCACAGGAAGGGGTTTATCAAGCACGGAAGAGAGACCGGCGCATGGAGCATCGTACTGCAGATCGCTTTCACCGCCGTCGCCATAGCGTGGGTCATCAGGAGGAACGGATGAAGCGACTCGCGATGATAATTCTGGCCTCTATGCTCGTCTCCGCCACGGCCGAGGCCGCGCAGTGGAGGATCCTCTCCGAGGACGACGCGGGAGTGACGGTCGAGTTCACGGCCGGCCGTCCGGTGCTCTCGCGATCGGGTGAAGCCGCGGTCCGAGTGCCGGGTTTCACACTCGAAAGGATACCCGGTCTGCCCGTTCTGCCTGTAAAGAGATTCTTGATAGAAGTGCCGGCTGACCGCGGGATCAGGTTTCAGGTGATCGGCAGCTCCGCCGTACCGGTAGAGGGCGCTGTGCCTGAAACCTGGCCTGGCGGCGATTCCGCCTCAGAAGCCGCGAAACGGGACCGGGAGCCGGCTCCGGCGGCGCCGGGGGATTTCGCGGTGCTCGCCTCCGTCGAGACAATGCGCAAGAGAAGGCTGGCGCTCGTCGATGTATATCCGGTCATACCCGATCCCGAGAGCGGCGGGCTGCTGTACTCGGGCACGGTCACAGTCAGGCTCTCGTGGGCTCCGGCCCGCCCGGCAGCCCGGAAGCGCGCGGCGACCGGGCCCGTGGACCGTAATGTCATCGGGGCGGGAAGGTGGACCGCCGCCGGGAGGCCCGCGCTCGAGGCCCCGGAGCAGAGGACCGCGTTCGAGTTCGCGCTGTCCGACCGGTGGCTGAAACTGACGATGAACGGTACGGGCCTGTACAGGATCTCCTATGAGGATCTTACAAGGGCCGGCGTCAACCCGCAGAACATCGACCCTGCGACCGTGAGGATATTCACCTCCGGCCCGCTTCAGCAGCCGGACAGCACAACGCAGGGCGGGAGTTTCGAGGAGGATTACCATCTCTCCGAGGTCGCGATCCGCTTCATCGGGACCAACACCGGCTCGATGATGCCAGGGGAATATTTCGTCTTCTACGGCCTCGGGGCGAGGGGATGGAACGACCATATAGATCCTTCAGTCGAAAGCGCACATTTCTACAAGCACAAGTACTGTGACAACAGCGTCTACTGGATGAGCTGGGGAGGATCGTTCGCGGGACAGCCGGCGAGGGTGCAGAGCCGGGACGTCGCTCCATCCGGCGCGGCAGACCTCGACATCGACTCTTACAGCCACCGTATGCATGTGGAGCGCGACGCTCTCTACGACCCGATACACACCGACGACTTCTGGTACTGGAGGCGATTAAACGAGGGGACGACTCTCTTCCGCGAGGAATTCCAGTGCGTCGACGTGGCCGGCGGTGGCGGGATGGTGCGGACGCTAGGATACGGCCCGTATATCTACAACAACAATCTCAACGACGCGGACTGCTACGTGAACGACGAGTTCGCCGGGCACTTGAGCTGGATAGTCTATTCCGGCTTCAGGCCGGACACGGTCGAGGCCTCATTAAACTCGATCGTCGAGGGTTCGAACGAATTCAGGCTGATCAAGCCCTCTGACGACGTCATGTACGTACTCTGGTTCGATATATTCTACGACAGGTACCTGAAGCCTATCGACGGAAGGCTCGATTTCTTCCTGCCCTCCGACATGCGCACCGCGAGCGTCACGATGGACGGGTTCCCCTCGACCGGGGAGATATTCCTTTTCGATGTGACCGATCATACCGCGCCGGTGCGGCTGACCGGATGGCAGAACGATCAGGGTGAGATCGTGTTCGAGGAGATGCTCGGCGCGTTGCCGCAGCACTATCACGCCTGCGCCGTCTCGGGCCTTCTCACGCCGGGCATAGTGGTGGAGAGCCTCTCGCCCGGGCAGCTTCCCTCTCTGAGGGACGAGACTCCGCCGGACATGATAATCGTCTACCATCGGAACTTCCAGGACGCGGCCCTCCGGCTGGCGTCGCATCGAAGGAACAATCTTCCCTATTCGGACGATCCGGTAGTAAGGGCCGTCGACATCGAGGATGTCTACAACAACTTTTCCGGGGGGATGAAGGATCCAATAGCCGTCAGGAACTACCTGAAATTCCTGTACGACAATTTCAGCGACAGTGGAGTGCCCGTGATCGATTACGCGCTTCTTATCGGGAACTGCACATATGACGCGAGAAACATACTGGGCCGGGGCAACGATTTCGTGCCGGTATTCATCAACGTTAATTACGAGGACCAGGGTGTAGAGGACGACGATTTCCTGGCCAAACTCGATACGGGTTACGACAGGACGGTCGACGTTGCTATCGGGCGGATGCCCGTGCTGACCCGCAGAGCCGCCGACATCTGGGTCGATAAGGTGATCAGGTACGAATCGGGGATCGACACTGGGACCTGGAGGAACCGGGTCATCATCGTAGCGGACGATGAGCACTCGACGAGCACAGATAACGATTTCTACTTTACATGGGACGCCGAATGGATGACGGCCGACGACGGCCCGATCCCGAGATTCGTCGATTACAGCAAGATATACCTGCACAACTATCCATTCGTCGGAGACCTCAAGCCGGGAGCGACGAGAGACCTGCTCGATGCGTGGTCGAGCGGGGCCCTTGTGGTCAATTACGCCGGGCACGGATCCCCTCAGCAGCTCTCGGACGAGAGAGTGATGCAGATGTCGGATCTCTACTCGCTGACGAACGGCTATAAGCAGCCTCTATTCCTCGCCTTCTCCTGCACGGTCGGAGATCTCGAGTCTCCCTTTCACAGGAGCATGGGGCAGGAGATCACCGTCCTCGATGAGGGCGGGGCGATAGGCGTCATCGCCGGGGTCGCCCCGACGATCCTTATCCCGAACAGGGAGCTTAACTATATCTTCTTCGAATATCTCTTCGAAGGCGGGGACAGCACCGGGACAGAACCGGTCGGCACCGCCCTGATGATGACCAAGGCCGACAGCAGGACGTATATGTACACGAGCAACAACGCGAAGTACGTCCTTCTCGGTGATCCGGCGATGACGCTATCTCTTCCGGACCGCATGGTCGAGCATGACATAGCCCCCATCGACACGATGGGGACGGGGCACAGGTATTCGCTCAGCGGCAGGGTGACCGAGGGCGGAGAGGTCCTCTCGAGCTTCAACGGGACCGCCGAGATCGTCGTCCAGGAATCGATGGAGATGTTCAGTGAGGACATCATCCACTGGGGCATACCGACGAAGCTCGACTACAGGCTTCCAGGCAAGGACATCTTCAGGGGCTCTGTCGATGTCACGGCAGGCAGGTTCGGCATCGACTTCGTAGTACCCGTCAGGTGCCGCACCGGGCCGCGGGCGAGGATCCGGTCCTATGTCAGCGAGGCGGGGGACGACGGCGTCGGCGCCGCAGATACTCTCGTCATTGCCCAGTCGGGGACGGTACCTCCCAACGGGGGCCCTCCCGACATCGACATCTACTTCACCGGACAGGCTACGAAGGTCAAGAGGGGGGCGATACTGGTGGCCGAGATGTCGGATGATGACGGGATCGCCATACTCGGGACCGAGCCGCAGAATTCGATATTCTTCGAGTTCGACCGCAGCGGCTACCCCATATTCGTTACTGAATATTTCGAATACGACCACGGGTCATCGACTACCGGGCGCGTCGAGTATCCCCTTCAATCCGGCTTCGCTCCCGGCGAACATTCAGTGATCGTAAGGGCATTCGACAACCTCGGCGAATCGGCGACGGACACCCTCGCCTTCGAGGTCGTCGAGGAGGGCCTCTACACGGTAAGCGACGTCTTCAATATGCCCAATCCCTTCGCCGAATCGACGAATTTCATATTTCAGCTAAGCAGCAGGGCTGATGCCCTCCTTCGTGTATACAACCTTTCGGGAGTAGAGATATGGAATTCGGAGATAGCGGCTGAAGAAGGATTCAACAGCATCTACTGGGAAGGAAGGGACTTTGTCGGCGACCGGATCGCGAACGGTACTTACATATATGTACTCGAGGTTTCCTTCAGGGATTCCTACAACCGGAGCGAGACAGTCAGGGGAAAGGTGGTACATCTCAGATAACCGTCTGTAAAGAAAATGCTTATCACAACGGAAGGTGTTTCTCTGTCGGGCCATAAAGGCTTGACCGGGAAGTTTTGAGATACTTTATTTACTTGAGAAGGCCAACAAAAAGGAGTACCTGGACTATGGCAAAAATGACAAGGCTGATCACGGTCTCGTTGCTGATCATGGTGTCCGCGTCCGCGGCGGCTTTTGCTCAGGGAGAATCAGGAGCCGGCAGCCTCATCATCCCCCCCGGCGCGCGGGCCAACGGGATGGGACAGAGCTTCGGAGCGATAGCCGATGACGCGACCGCTATGTGGTGGAACCCCGCCGGGATGGGATTCGTGGACCACAACGCGCTCGACCTGATGCATTCTCAGCTCGTACCCGATCTGGCCTCGGACGTCTTCTTCGAGTACATAGGCGGAATATACAGGATAAAAGGCATCGGAACGGTCGGGTTCGCCCTTCAGTACCTGACATACGGTGAATGGACCGTGACCGGTACGACCCCCGATGAGCTCGGGACCGCGTCGTCGTGGGAGATCGCCCCGATGGTCGGCGGGGCCCTGAAGCTGGGCGACCAGTTCTCAGTAGGGATGAACCTGAAGTTCATCTACGTGAGCCTGGCGCCGGCGTGGGCCACTCTGGAAGGGACCGAAGGAACGGGAAGTTCGGTGGCCGTCGATTTCGGAGGGATGTGGAAGGTCCCCGATTTCGGCATAAGCAGTGTCAAGGTGAGGAGGCTGAACCTCGGCCTGACCGTCTCCAACCTCGGGCCTTCGATAACGTACATGAACCGGGATCAGGCCGCGGCCCTGCCGAGGAACCTCAGGGGCAGCGTAGCATGGGCCCCCATCTGGAGCGATGTAAGCAAGTGGTACGTCACCGGCGAGGTGAACAGGCCGATGGTCGAATGGAAACGTTCCAACACGTACCATATAGGGACGGAGTTCGTCTATTCGAACCTGATCGCCCTGCGTCTCGGGTATATCCACGACCAGGACGGGAATATTAAGGCCGCGACATACGGTCTCGGATTCGTTTTCAATGACCGGGTAAGGATAGACTGGGCCAGTGTTCCTCAGTCGCAGGAACTCGCGAGGGTCCACCGCTGGTCCCTAGGCGTCAACTTCTGATACCCCTGGGAAAGGCAGTTCCCGAACCTATGGCTGACCGCATACAGATGTCTGTCGGTATAATCGTTTTCTGCTTGACGGCAGTCCTGCTGACGGGAGCGCTTGCTGCGGAAGGCCGCTCGGTGCCCGTGCTCGAGAAGCGAGCCGGTGGTCTCTACGCCACGGGACGGGTCACAGTGCTGCCCGATGGGGCGGTCACGGGCGCGAGGATATTCGGGTTCGACCGCCCGTCGGCGAGGGGGCTGCTCCGCACGAGGGAGGCCTCGGAGCGAAGGATGCTACAGGGCGCCGCGGCTCCGTCTGACTCCTGGAAAGTCGCTCTCGTCAGGGTCTCGTTCGAGACGGACAGGTCGGGCGGCCTGACGAGCATCAGGACGGGCGGCGATTTCGACTTCACCCCCGGCGGGACCTCCATCATAGATCCGACTCCCCACAACAGGGCCTACTTCGATTCGCACATGCAGGCGATGGCCCGCTACTGGGATTTCCAGTCATGCGGCGCGACGGAGATCACATGGGACATCCTTCCAGCCGGCGAGAACGACAGCTTCAAGCTTACTGACCTCGCCGACTACGGCCCGGGCAGCGGAGGGCAGTGGACGACCGAGATGCTGGTCAGGTTCGTCCATGACGCGGTAGTCGCATGCGACGAGGCGCTCAGGGCCGACGGATACGTGGTGAGGCTCAGCGACTATGACGCGATCATCCTGGCGCACGCCGGGCCTAACCTGCAGAGCGACGTGCTCGGTAACAGCCCCAATGACATGCCGTCGTTCCAGGCGAGGCTCGGCGGAGGAGACGAGATAGTGATCGAAGACGGCTACGTGATCAGCGAGCTCTCCGTCATACCCGAGACAGCGATACAGGACGGCTACAACGGCGGTATCGCCGCCGTGCTGGCTCACGAGTTCGGGCACCAGCTGGGCCTTCCAGACCTTTACGACACCTATACGAACTATTCGTCCGTCGGCGTTTTCGACAACATGGACAGCGGCGGCCAGCTCGGGGCCATACTCGTCGACGCCGAGGGCGGAGAGTACTACGCGGAAGGCTTCATACCGGGCGGCCTCGGCGCCTGGTCGAAATATTTCCTCGGATGGATGGACGTCGACACGGTCGGGACGTTCGACGACGCTCTCTCACTCTCAGCTTCGGGCAAGTGCCCCTCGAGGGGCGTCAGGGTGGAGATGTCGGCCGACGAGTACTGGCTTATCGAGAACAGGGCCGCCGAGCTCGACGGCCTCTACACCGGCTTTGTGACAGACGAGGCCACCGGCGTGATCCTTGGGCCGGGCAACTGCATGAACTGCGGATCGGGATTCCCGGAAGTAATAGAGTGGGAATACACAAACGGATACGACTACCTGCTCCCGACAGAGGATCCGTGGCCGAGTCCCCAGTGGGGGCCGGGAATCCTCGTCTGGCATGTCGATGAGTTCTTCATCGAGCGCAGGTGGGATGAGAACGAGGTAAACTCGCGCTGGCCGTTCGGCGTTTCGCTCATCGAGGCTAACGGCGTCGTCGATCTCGGCGACCCGACATCGAGGTTCGGGATGGGATGGTACGACGACGCGTTCTACGACGGCAATGCCACGGAGATGAATGACGGTACACTTCCGCCCGCCTGGAGCAACTGGCAGGTGCCGAGCGGCCTGAGGCTCGAAAACGTCTCCGGCAGGGACACCCTGATGACCTTCGGCGCCGGATGCGTGGACCGCATCAAGACGCTGGAGATCCAGGGCGGGCTGGAGCCCGCAAGGTACGGAATGCTTCCACTCGCGGGAGATGAGAACTCGCTGATAGTCGGCCCTTATGGAACGGGCTGGGTCCCGGGTGAGGCGGGGCCGGTCTTCAGTTTCATGTGGCCGGCCATGACGCCCGCCGCCAGGGTCTATCCGGCCGGCGATTGCGCCGGCTCTGTTTTCGGCGCGGTCCTTCTGGCCTCGGAACATGGCAGGATCCACCTGTATAACGCGACCGACTGGACCGAATGCCCTTCGTGGCCTGTCATATTGGATACGCTCGCGACCTTCCCCGTCCCTGCGGTCACATCGCACGGGACCTATATAATAGCCGCCGAAAAAGACAGGCTGTTCCAGATCGGGGTGGACGGGCAGGTCAGGGGGACTCCCGTGGATGCCCCGGTGGGCCACCGGTTCGACGGCAACTTCGTGATCAAGAAGGATGACGGCGATCAGGCTGTCGGCCTTTTCTTTCTTACCGTTCCGGACGACGGAAACGGGGGTGGGGGAATCGGTTATTATCTGATTATGCCGGACGGGATTGTTCCTCCCCTTGGAGGATTTTCGGCCGATCTCCAGCTGTCTTCATCGGACATGGCTGGCGAGATATTCCTCGCAGGCGGCGATATCATCCCCGGCAGATCGGGGAGCGGGATCTGGGTGACGGCTGCCGCGACGGGCAGGATCCAGCTGTTCGACCAGGGAGGCAGGATCAGCGACAGAAGACTCGGAGTCGCGATACCCTTCCCGCCGGCCATCCAGGACATTAACGGTGACGGGCGGCTCGACCTGGTATGCACCGATGGCAGCACGATATACGTCGTGGACCCGTCGGGGGCGAACGTGACCGGCTGGCCGCAGGACCTCAACGACGGAGTCTACCTGCTGCCGGTAGAGGTGACGATAACGGCGCCGCCAGTGACGGCCTCCGGGACAGGCGGCTCGTGGATCCTCGCCGGGACCGACGCAGGAATAATGTACATATTCGATCACGCCGGAGAGCTGGTACCCGGCTGGCCGAGGAAGGTGGCGGGAACGCTTTCCGAGCCGTTCGAACTGCTGGAATCGGGATACTATTCGTACATCGACGTGATCAGCAACTCGGAAGACAGCAGATTCGGAGAGTCGAGACCGGAGAGCGGCAGGCTCAGATGGAACCAGCTCCCGTTCGGAGAGATCGACATCCCCGCTTCCTGGCACTCTGTCTACGGCGGCACCGACAGGGATTCCTGGGTTCTGCCGTCGTCCGGATTTGAGCTGGAGCAGCCGGAATGGACGTCCCTCGAAGAGAACCTCGTGGTATATCCCAATCCCTCGAGCGGAGAGAGTGTATCTTTCCATTTCACGGCGCCGGACGATGGAGAGGCGAGGCTCGAGATCATGACCCTCGAGGGGGAGAGGGTGCTCGCGAGAAGCATGACTCTCTCCGGCGGAGAGGCCGAATTCGCCGTTGATATGGGCGACCGTGCCGCAGGAATATATCTATGCCGCGTCGTAGTCAGCTCCGGAGGCAGGAGCATAGAGGCGAAGAGGAAATTCGCGATAGTCAATTAACGACCGGAGGAAATCGATGCGTTTTGTCGTCAGCTGCATGCTTGCACTCCTGATAGCCACTCCATCCGCGCACGCAGGCGCTTCGAAGGAAAACACCGGCAAGGCATTCGATCTTGAGAGCTGGAGGGTCAACGAAACGCTCAGGCTCAACGGGAAGCAGCTCGAGACGCCGATAGTCACACGAGAAGAACTCGAGGCGCAGAGGGCCGGGGCGCAGGACGCGGGCTCCAGTGCCAGGGCGCGCCCGGGAAGGAACGTCGCCGCGGCGATGTTCGCCTCGGCGGTCCTGCCCGGGATCGGTGAGCTCTATGTCGCCACCGGGTCGAAGAGGGTGGCCCATTACATCAGGGTCCCCGTATTCCTCGCGCTGGACGCCTGGTTCTGGTACGCCTACCGCGACAATTACGACAAGGGCAAGGAAGTCAAGGCGGAGTATGAGAGGTTCGGGGATGCCCACTGGAGCGAGGAGAGATTTCTCCTCCAGCACCCATACTGCGACGGGATCGGCGGCTGCGACAGCTGGCAGGAGTACAACGAGGAGGCGAAGGGGGATTACTATTACTTCGTCTACATACCGAGGTATCTCGATCACGAAGAATATTACGAGAACATGGGAAAGTACGACGCCTTCGCCTTCGGCTGGGACGACTGGAACGGGGACTACGATAATTTCGAGCCCTGGACCCCGAACAGGACCAGATACTGGGCGATGCGCACCGAGAGTGATGACTACCTTATCACGGCGGACCGCTACGTCATGGCCCTGATAATTAACCGGGTCGTCTCGATGCTCGACGCCGGATGGCTCGCGTACAGGTATAACAAGGGCGTGTACGACGATGGCGGATGGACGCTCGACTTCAGGCCCGGCATCGAGTACTCTTCGGTCGGGCTCAGCTATCGTTTCTAGGGAGAACAGAATGAAGAAGCTGACGATATTTCTGGTCATGACCGCGACAGCCTTCCCGGGAGCGCTGACAGCCGGATCCTTTTCGACTGAGCTTCCGTCCGACCTTCCCGCGGGCGGCCTCGGATGGCACCTCGCCTCCGGCGGGCTGGACCAGCCCGATCCCGACGCCGCCCCGGTCGGGTCATACTCACCGGCGAAAGAGGGCGGCTTCAGCTTCCTGCTTCCCGGCCTCGGCCAGTACAGGATGGGCCGGACGACGAGAGCTTATATCTATTTCGCGCTGGAAGGCGCCGGCTGGATGATGCTCGGGACGTCGCTGTGGAGGGCGGACTCGAAAGAGGACGCGTACAGGGATTACGCGGCGGTCTACGCGGGAATCGACGGCACGGGGTACGATAAGGACTACTACGAGAATGTCGGCAGGTGGATAAGCAGCGAAGGCCCCGGCGGGTACAACGAGTACGTCAGGCGCGAGGCACGTGATCTCTATTATCCCGACCAGGCCGCCATGGACGCATACTATCTCGAGAACTACGTTTCCGCAGAGATGGCATGGAGGTGGACCTCTACTGACGCCCAGCACAACTTCAACACTCTCAGGGGCGAGAGCGAGGACTCCAGCCGCTACGCCATGTACTCGGCCTTTTATCTCTTCGCGCTCAGGGTCGTCAGCTCTGTCGACGCGATCTATCTCGCCCGGAAGTCGACAAATGGCGCCGATGCGTCATCGAACATTCCCTTGAGATTCGAGGCGGGACCGAGGCCCGGCGGATTCTTCTTCGCGGTCAACAGGCCGTTCTGACGATCCTCCGGGGTGGGGAAAGGACGTCAGATGAGGGCTCCTTTAATAACGACATGCATCATGCTTTGCCTCGCCGCGGCCGCTTCCGCCGCCTGGACCGTGGACGGCCGCGCCTCCGGCGGGGACACGCTCAGCGCGGAGCGCCTCGACATGGTTTTGGGTGCCGGCGACCTCCGGGAGCCTCTGGGTCTCGCCGTCGACGACAGGGGTTTCGTCCTCGTCGCGGACGCGATGGCCGGCAAGGTCTACAGGTATTCGCCTGACGGGGCATCGGTAGAGTTCGAGGTGCCGAATCTCGACGCGGGATTCTATCCGATAGACGTCGCGGCGTACGGGACGCTCGTGTACGTCCTCGATTACGCTGGCAACAGGCTGCTGAGGTACGAGTACAGGGGGGCCTGGCTCGACGTGCTCCTCGACTTCTCCCAGTTTCCGAGGATGAAGCCGGCATCCGTCACGAGCAGTGGTGGAGGGAGGCTCCTTACGACCGATCTCGATCACCACGATATCACGATATGGTCTCCCCTTCTCGAGATAGAGATAAGGACGGGCGGGTATGGATGGGTCGATGGCAGTTTCGAGAAGCCCATGAAAGCCGCCCTGTTCGGAGACGAGAAGATCGCCGTCGCGGAGTTCGGGAACGCCCGCGTTCAGATTCTCGGGAGCGGCGGAGGTTTCGAGGGCTACGCTCTTCTCGCTGGTGGCGCGAAGATGAAGTCGCCGCGCTACGTCTGTGGAGGGCTCGACGGTTATCTCTTCGTCGCCGATACCGGAGCGGGGATGGTATACGGATTCACTCCGTCGCTGGAGCATGTGCTGACAATCGGCGATGGAGCGGATCTCAGGCCGTCGGCGGTCGCGGTCTCCTGGGACTTCCGGCTCTATGTCGCTGATCTCAGGACGAGATCGATCTTCGTGTACCGCCTCGACTACCCCGGCAGATGAACATGATCTCATCGCGGATTCACGCAGCCGTCCTCCTGATAACCCTGGCCGCCAGCCCAGTTCCGGCCGCGGAGAGGGGGAACCTGCGCGTGATGGCTCCCGTGCGGGACCATTACGTCGAATCGAGAAGGTTTGTCCTCGCCGAGGGAGTCACACGCATCGATCTCGGAGTGTCGTTCATCATCGCCGGGAGCGACTCGGTCACCATCGACGGCCTGCCTCTGAGGAGAGAAGCCGACTACAGGATAAACGTACTCAAGGGCACGCTGATACTCGTAGAGCCCCCCGCCGGCGGTGAACTGCTCGAGGTCCGCTGGAAAAGGTACCCCTTTGCCTTCGCTCCAGTCTTCGCCACGAGGTTCCCAGGTGAGCGGCCCGAGCACCAGGTCACGATGCCGCAGTCGTCCGTAGCAGAGCGGAGACGAGCGGCGGAACCTGATCCATACAGGTTGAGGCTTTCCGGCAACAAGACGGTAGGGTTCTCCATGGGTTCGGGAAGAGATCTCGGGATCGACCAGAGCCTGAAGGTGACGATGATGGGTAAGCTGGCGAAGGACCTCGAGGTCAAGGCGTACCTTACCGACGACAACCTTCCAGTGCAGCCGCAGGGGAATACAGAGGAGCTCAAGCAGCTCGACAAGGTAGCCGTCCAGGTAAAGAGCAGGCACACCGAGACGAATTTAGGCGATTTCGTCAGCGGGCAGAACTGGTCCGAGTTCTCGAGATTCCAGCGTGAGCTCAGGGGCGCCTCGGTGAAGGTGGATGCGTGGGACCAGGAGGTCTACGCGGGGGGCGGCATCACCAAGGGCAGGTTCCAGCGGTCGCAGTTCTTTGGTATGGACGGGGTACAGGGCCCGTACGAGCTCCTCGACGCGAGGCGCTTCAACGGGGTCATCATCCTGCCAGGCACCGAGTCCGTCTTTCTCGACGGACGGAGGATGCGCAGGGGAGCCGAGAACGATTACATCATAGACTACGGCAGGGGGACGGTCACGTTCACCGAACGCGTGACGATATCGGTCGACTCGGAGATCGTCATCGAGTTCCAGAGCGGCGAGGACGGTTACGGCCGTACGACTCTGACAGGGGGGTTTACTTCGCCCCTGGCAGGGGGCGCCGCGACACTGAGGGGATCCTACTTCAGGGAATCGGACGATCCCGACGACCCGGTGCGCGGAGTGTTGACCGACGAGGAGAAGGAAATCCTGGCAGGCGCTGGGGATGATCCGTCCAAAGCGATCGCCCCGGGGATCACTCCCGTGGAGGACGCTTCCGACGCCTACATCCTCGTCCCCGCGGATACGCTTCCCGGGCATTTCGTCTTCGTCGAGCAAGGAGGGACGTTCCTGGTCGATTTCTACGACGCGGGCGATGGGAAAGGCGACTATGTGACGGACGGCTTCACCAGGAGGGGCGCGGTGAAGTACAGGTACGCCGGCGTAGGTGGCGGAAACTACCTCGTCGGCAGGCCGCTTCCTCTGCCCGAGCGAAAGGAGGTCGCCTCTCTCGGGTTCGACGCGGCGAAAGGGAGCCTCTTCATCTCCGGAGAGGGGAACCTCTCTGTCCTCGACTCGAACGTCCTCTCCAGCGTGGGTGACGGAGACAACGAGGGAGGGGCCCTGAGGCTCAGCGGCGGGCTCAGGGAGCAGGCCGTCGGTCGGAGCAGGCTCTCGCTTCTCGCCGAGTACTCATCCCTGGAGGAGCGGTTCAGCGCTCCCGACAGGGCGAGGCCTCCTTATTTCTACAGGAACTGGAATCTCGACGACGTTCCCCTTACCGGCACGGAGAGGATCTCGGGCCTGAACCTTCGATGGGAGGGGGAAAAGCTCTGGAAGCTGGGGGGAAGCTACGACAGGCTCCAGAGGACGGGCGGACCGGGTGCGAGAAAGGCCGAGGCCTCGCTTGCCCTCGGCGACAGGGCCGACCGCGGGCTCGAGGCGGCCGGGTACGATTCGAAGAACGACCTGGGAAGGGACAGGCGTTACCTGCACGCGGATGGAGCCTTCGGCCTGTGGAAGATCATTCCGCGTGCCGTATTCGATACTGAACGGTACAGGTCGTTCAACTCCGACGTCCCAGACACGGGGCGGTTCTACTACCAGAGCGTATTCTCCGTGGCCAGGAGAAAAGCGGGGGCCCTGAGCGGCACTCTCTCGTACACGACGAGGAACACGGACAGGATGGCGGCAGAAGGGGGAGGCTGGTCGAGGTACAGGGAGAACGACGAGGTAAGGCTTGACGGGGGATACTCATCGGGCGAGGCGATAGTGGAGCTTGTCGCCAGCAGGAGTAACACGAGGTACAGGGATACGGGAGGAACGGCGAGGTATGACCTCGGGAGGATGAGATACAGGGACGCCTGGTGGGCGGGAGCCGTCACCAGTGATCTCGGCTACCGCATCAGCTCTGGAGTGGACAGGAAGCTGGAGAAGGCAGTCGTATTCGTGGGAGAGAACCGGGGCGATTACGACAGCGAAGGAAACGAGGTGGGGCAGAACAGGGGCGATTACATGGTGATCTTCCTCCCAGCGGGGAACACGGTCCCGGTCCGCACGGTAGAGCTTTCCTGGAAGCTCAGCATCGGGAGCGGGGTCCGCGGGATTTCTCTCTCCCCTTCAGAAGACACGGGGGCCTGGGAATGGATCAGGAGGAACGTCTCCGTCGATAACTTCCTCTCGGTCGTCGAGAGGTCCCGCACAGATGAGCTAGCGAGGCTGTACCTGCTCGATCCGTCCCTGCTGCAGAGCGACGAATGGACGCTATACGGAAAGAACAGCTTCAGGACCGAGTGGGGGTTCTTCGGTGACGTCAAGGGATACAACCTCAGGCTTGTCTTCTTCAGGGAGGACGAGGAGGACAACCGGAGCGAGGACGTATCGGTCGAGAGGTACACGAGGCAGATCCAGGGCACGTTCGAGCTGATCCCGGCCAGGTCGTTTACCCTTACCTTCCAGGGGGAGACCTCCCTTAGCTCGCGGATGATCACAGGGGCGGCCGGCCAGATGTACAGGGTGGAGAGCCTTCAGGGCTCGACGATCCTGGCGTGGCGGCTCAGGCCGACGGTGAAGATCGCCCTCGAGGGGGGAGTGGAGGAGAGGAAGGACGAGGTCTCGGCGGCCCGGCAGGTCTCCATATTCGGCACGCCGTCGGTCGACGCTTCGATAGGGGCGAAGATACATGTCAACGCCCTGCTGAGGATGACATGGACTGACGAGAAGGTGAGCGAGGGAAAGCCCCTCTTCTTCCTCGAGCAGGGGCTGAGGGAGGACTGGAACGTCGTCGGGCAGTACAGGTTCACCAAGTTCATCAGCTTCGGGCTGAATTACAACGGTCACAGGGAGAAGGATTTCACAGGAGAGGTCAGGACGATCCATGCTTTCAAGCTGGAAAGCCGCGCATATTTCTAGAGCGGCCCTCCCGGCCGCGATCATCGCCGCCGCGGCTCTCTCTGCCGTTTGGGGAGGGGCGCCGGTCGCCAGGTGCGCCGCGCAGGGAGCCGGCGACACCCTAGCCGCCGCGCGCCCGCTGATATCTAATGTGCGCTGGGAAGGGATCGAGCAGCTCGACGCCCGGGCCGTCGGCAGGAACAGCTATCTGCGCCGTGGCGAGCGACTGAGCGACCGGCTGCTCGATCAGGAGCTCGGAAGGATAGACTCCCTCTACTTCTCTGCCGGGCTGCTCGCCGCAAGGGCCGCCGTAGATACGGTGGTCAGAGGCGGGTCGGCAGAGGTCGCCGTCCTGATCTCGGAGGGAAGCCGGACGAGGATCGGCACGGTCAGGTTCAGCGGATCCGAAGTGATCCCCGAAGGCGAGCTGGCAGGAAGGCTCGGGGTCGTAGAGGGGGCGCCTTTCGACCCGGTGGCTCTCGAGACCTCGATGGGAGATCTTCTCGCCGGGCTGAACCGGTCGGGATACCCCTACGCGCAGGTCTGGATGACCGGTTTCGAATTCGACCCCGGAGCCAACACGGTCGATCTTACATTCTCGATATACGGAGGCGAGGAGTCGATAGTCGAAGAGGTCGTTTTCGAGGGCCTGACGAAGACCGACACCTCGCTCGCGATGCGCACCTCGAGGCTCTCGACGGGCGGCAGGTTCGACGAGCGTAAGCTCGCCCGGGCGGCGCGCTACCTCTCGGCCAGCGGGCTCTTCGCCCGCGTGGGGCAGCCCGAGGTCGGCAGGCTAGGGCCCGGCAGGGTCCACGTGAAGATCCCCGTCGAGGAGATCGAACGCGGCAATTCGATAGAGGGGATCTTCGGCTTCGCGAAAAAGGAGACGGAAGGGTACATCACGAACGGCTCGGTCGACCTCGCCCTGAGGAATATCGGGGGAAGCGGCAGGGACGTCGATTTCAGGTGGCTCAACGACGGCCTCAGCTATCGGACGCTGCATTTCAGGTACTCGGAGGATTTCTTCCTCTCGCTTCCCCCGGGCCTGGAAGCAGAACTGAGGCAGGACGTCTACGATACATTATACGACTACACGGTGGTAGGCTTCGACATGAAGCTCAGCGCCGGCCCCGGGGGCACCGTAATGGCCGGATACACATGGGACAACAACGTCCCGCAGGAGACCGCGGACTTTGCCAGGAGCGTCAGACACAGGTTCCGTGCTGGAGCCAGGGCCAGATGGCCCGGCCGCGCCGCCCTCGCGCTGAGCGTCGAGGGAGCGCTGCGGAAGGAATACGCCGCTACAGGCACGGAGACCGACAGCCAGCTGCTCTATCGGTTCGAAGGGGAGGTCGAGATCCCGTCCTTCCCCGCGCAGTCTCTATATATGAGGCTCGTCTCGGAGGGGGTCTTTTCGAAGGAGGACGTCAGACCTGCCGAGACGTACCCGCTCGGGGGGGCGAGGAGCCTGAGAGGCTACAGGGAGAACCAGTTCCGCGGCGAGAAGGTCGCGTGGGCCAACTTTGAATACAGGTTCGGCGGAGCGTCGCGGATTTTCCTCTTCTATGACGTTGGAGCCTACTACAGGAAGAATACCGGCCGGCAGTTGCTCGACGGGCTCGGATTCGGGCTGATGTCTTCCTCGAAGCTCGGCACGGTGGCACTCAGCTTCGGCATGGGGGAGAGGATCGCCCTTGACGGCATGCTCATCCACATCTCGCTCATCGAGAACTTCTGACATCTGCTAAAATCATAGTGGCAGGGGCGGCCCGGCTCGATTATAATAGAATGCCCCTGAAAAGACAGCGAGAGGAGGCTCCGTTTGACGGAAGTCGAGAAGGCAAGAGCAGGTGAGATAAGCCCCGCTCTGAAGGAAGTCGCGGATTTCGAAGGCATCGACCCGGTGGACCTCAGGGTCCTCGTCGCCGATGGCAGGGCCGTGATCACTGGTTACGCCCGCGCCCACTGCCGGGTGATCGGGATCGGGGAGGGCCTGAGCACGAAGGTCAACGCCAACATCGGCACGAGCCCCGACCACGA
>Ga0315542_1000319_pt1 | contig 29497 bp, 24 predicted proteins | sample SalMarSW160120MG_FD_202541 | JGI IMG/M metagenome (GOLD analysis project Ga0315542, IMG submission 202541) | Salt marsh sediment microbial communities from the Plum Island Ecosystem LTER, Massachusetts, United States - Salt Marsh Sediment SW1601-20 ... | reverse complement strand
GAAGCCGCTTGATGGATTTGGCCATGAGTTCCGTCTCACTCGGGCTCAACCCTCCGAAGGGCTCGTCGAGCAGCAGCAGTTCGGGTTCCGTGGCGATGGCACGGGCTACTTCAAGGCGTTTGAGATCCCCCTGGGAGAGGGTGGAGGCCCTCTCCAGGGACATGTCGGAGATCCCCGCGAATTCCAGGGCGTCCATGGCCTTGGCTTCAACCCTTTTTACCCACTCACCCCTTTTCATGGCCCGCGGGGAAAGACACGAAACCATGACGTTTGCAATGATGGGCAGGCGGCGGAACGGCCGCATGTTCTGGAAAGTGGAAGCGATCCCCATGTTCACTATTGTCCACGTCTTCAGACCCACGATCTCCTTTCCCTTGAAACGCACGCTCCCTTCGTTGGGTTTGAGAATACCGTTGATGAGCCGCAGCAGGGTGGTTTTGCCCGCCCCGTTCGGGCCGATCAGTCCGAGGATTTCCTTCCGTTCCATGTGAAACTGCACTGCGTTGACGGCGCGGAGGCCGCCGAAGTCTTTGCTCAGCGCGTTCACTTCAAGGAAGGGTGCAGCCATTTCACGCTTCCTCCGCTTCTTCCCTGAGCTCACGGCGGGAGATTTTGCCCACATCGGTTTTGGGCAATTCTCCCCTGAACTCGATAATCTGGGGCACCTTGTAGTGGGCCAGGTTTTCTTTGCAGAATCCGATGATATCCTCTTCGGATATCTTGCCCCTGGCGTCGCTCTCCAGGACCACGTAGGCCTTGATCACGTTGCCCACTTTGGGGTCGGGCACGCCCACCACCCCCGCGGCCTTGATCTTGGGGTGCTGATAGAGGACTTCTTCAACGTGCCTGGCGAACACGGAATACCCTTTGTATTTGATAAGGTCCCGTTTCCGGTCGAAGAAGTGAAAGTAGCCCTCTTCGTCCATGCTCACGAGATCTCCGGTTCGCAGCCACTTTTCACCGTCTATCTCCAGGAAGCTCTCCGCCGTTCCTTCCGGCCGCTTCCAGTACTCCCGCATAATGTTGGGGCCGTTCAGGATCAATTCCCCCACTTCGCCGACCGGCATGAAATCGGTCCCCGCATGATCGATGATGGCTGCCTTCGTTCCTGGAATGGGAACGCCGAAAGAGCCCTTTTTGGACCTGTCACCAGGGCTGCCATGGCTGACGGAAGTGGTCTCGGTCATGCCGTACCCTTCAACGATCCTGGAACCGGTTCTCTTCTCCCACGCGTCGAGGGTGGAATCGTGAAGAGTGTCTGCTCCGCAAAGAATGAGCTTCAGTCGCTTCCAGTTGACTCGATCCGTCTTCTCATAGTCCTTCAGGTACTCGAACATGGTAGGGACCCCGTAGAAGGCGGATGCCTGATAGCGGGATATGGCCGAGAGGATCTCGTCGATATCCGGCGTGGTGAAAAGGACCAGCGTAAAACCCTGGGCCAGGCCGGTCAGCATGACCACCACCTGGCCGTAGATATGGAAAAAGGGCAGGAAGGCCATGGACACTTCCTTCCCCTCCTCGAAATAGGGCCAGAAATTGATGACTTGGGCCTGCGCCGCCATCATATTGCGATGGGTGAGCACGGCAGCTTTGGGCAGGCCGGTGGTGCCTCCGGTATAGGGCAGCGCGGCAATATCTTCTGCAGGATTGATGACGACCTTCGGGGGTTCAGGAGGGTACTTGGTGATCAGCTCCTGGAAGGGGATCAGCCCGGCTTCCTTGATTTCCTCGGGAGTGGGCACATGCATGCCGCCGTATGCCTTGGCCATGGCGCTCTTTCCGAACAATTTCTTCAGGGCTGGGAGATACTCGCCGATGCTCGTGATGATCACGTTGTCGAGTTTGACCCCGGCCTTCTCCAGGTTGTCATACAGGATGTCCTGGCAGACTGCCGTGCGTGCATCGCTGTCTTCGAGCTGATGTTTGACTTCCTTGCTGGTGTACACCGGGCTGATGGGCGTTACCTTGGCTCCCAGTTTGAGGGCGGCGAAATACGCAATCACGTACTGGGGACAATTCAACACGTACAGCGCCACCGTATCGCCCTTCTTGACCCCGTGGCTTGACAGCCCGGCGGCAAAGCGGTTGACGAGCTCCTTGAGATGTCCGTAGCTGATCTTTTTCCCGTAGAAGATCAACGCGGGCTTGCTGCTGAATTTATCCGCCATCTGATCGAAAAGTTCCGGTACGGATATTTCCGGAACTTCCAGCTCTTCCGGCACACCTTCAGGGTAGTATTTCAGCCAGGGCTTGGACATATAAGCCTGTTTCGTATCCATACTTTTCCATCCTCTTGATTCGACTATGCTTCTTTGTCTTCTTGACCGCTGCCCGCTCCAAGATCATTCTCAGATCGGGGAACAGAACTAGTCCAGGGAAGCCGTGCATGCGCGGCAGGTCTTCCGGACAGCCGCGTTTCTGAGCTTGCACCTGGGGCACTCCTTCTCTATCTTGTCCCGAATCCAGGGGATCAGGCCCTCAGGCATATAGAGCAGGATGAGGAGGATAATCGCAGCGAACATTAAGGTCCGATACTGGGACCAGAATTGCAGAAACTCCAACATTGGAAAAAGAATGAAGACTGCGGCCACCGGTCCGTAGATGGTTGCCAGGCCTCCGAACACGCCCCAGATCACTACGGTGAACGACATGGAGACTTCCAGGGTGGAGGGGCCGGCGATGCGCATGAAGTGAGCATAGAGGCCGCCCGCAATGCCGGCGAAAAAACCGCTCAGGCAGAATGCCAGGAGCTTGTAACGGGTGGTATTGATGCCTGCGGTCCGAACGGCCAGCTCATCTTCCCTGATGGCATGGAAAATAATACCGGTGTTGGAGTCGGTGATTTTCCACATCAGGGTGCACAGGCCGAGCATCAGCAGGCCCGTAATGTAGTAGTTGGCGATATGTGAATTGCTCAGACGGGCGAATCCCGATATACCCAGTTCTCCTCCTGTCACGTCGGGCAGGGCGTAGACGATCCCCAGGAGGATGATGGGGAAGGCCAGTGTCGTCAAAGCGAGATAGGTTCCTCTCAATCTCAGGCAGGGTATCCCGATGATCAGGCCTGTAAGCACGGCGCCCAGGGCGCCCAGGGGGATGCTTCCCCACGGGGGGATGTGGAAGTGGAGGTTTAAGAGTGCGGCCGTGTAGGCGCCGACGCCGAAGAAGAGGGCATGCCCGAAATTCAGTTGGCCGGTAAATCCGGAAAGAAGGTCCCAGCTGGCTGCGAGAATAGCGAAGATGTTCGTCAGGATCATAATTCGAAGCAGATAGGGATCAGTGGATATGACGGGAAACAAGAGGATGAGCAAGAAGAAAAGCAGCACCGCTACCCGGCTCGGAAGGACCAGGATTTCACCCCGAAAGATCGAGTAAAGTTTTCTCAGATAAAAGCCAAATGGACCCATGTCTATCTCTCTTCCTCGAAGGCGACGCCGAACAGGCCTTCAGGTCGGATGAGCAGTACCAGGATCATGACGGATAAAGCGACGGGGCCCTTCAGAAAGGCGCCCTTCGGTATCAGGAAGACGACCAGTGCCTCGGCAAATCCCATCATATAGGCCCCTATGAAACTTCCCTTGATACTGCCAAGACCTCCGAGGACCACGACCGCCATCATGATAATCAGGGGGTCCATCCACATGAACGGGCTGACGATGGCGAGGGGAACGACCACTGCACCCGTCAGGGCGGCCAGCCCGACGGATATCCCCATGGCAATCATGGTCACCCGGCTCTCGTTCATCCCCATCAGGTTGGCCACTTCTCTGTCTTCGGCCGTCGACCGGACGGCCAGTCCCAACTTCGTTTTCATGAGCAGGATCCAGAGTGCTGCCAGGGTCAGAAGAACAACGATGAACGTCAACAGCTGCTGGTAGAACACCTTGACCCCCAACAGCGGGAAATATCCGTCGATCAGTGAAGGCACGCTCCGAAAGGATCCGCTGAAGACGAGCAGCATGACTTCCTGCATGGCGATGGCCAGAGCGATCGTGCCGATCAGGACCGCTGCCTCATGTTCCCTGATGGGCTTGATGAAGAGCATATAGACGATCAGGCCCAGCAGCGTCACCAGGAGGACGGCCGTGACCATTGCTATGATGGGGTTCAGCCCCATCTTCTCGGTAATGAAGAAAATGCAGTATGCCGCGAGCATGTAAAAAGCGGTGTGGGCGATATTGACGATTCGCGCTACCCCGAAAATCAGGGAAAAGCCGATAGCGAGGAGGGCGTACATGCTGCCGCTGATCAGACCGCTGATGAGGATATTGACCGCCATATCACCTTCCCGGGCCGCCTTCCCGCCGGATCAACCCGTGAGGCGGGAAGACGGTCTCGCTGAAGAGAGTTACTTTTTGTACGCTTCGAGGACCCACGGTGGGATCTTGTATGGCACGATGCCCGAGTAGGTGACCTCGGGGGCGCCCTTGGCGGCAACCCAGTGGTTGGGCCAGACGCCCATCTTTTTTCCGTTCTGCCACTGGGCCCCGATGCCGGTTTCATAGCCCGGGCCCCAGGTCAGATCATGGGTCTGCCGCCCCTTGTCATCCACCATGTACTTGACCGTCCCTGCAGAGTTTTTGTACACTCTTTTTTCCAGTATGGACACAATCTTGTCCGCATCGAGCGTCCCTGCCTGTTCGATGGTCGGGGCGAGGCCGTACAAGATGGCGTCATAGGTGGCCGCGTTATATTCGGGCGTTTCTCCGAACCGCTTTACGTATCCGTCCACAAAATGCGCGGTGAGGTCGTTATAATTCACACCCTGGCAATAGGTATCCAACTGCATCACGTAATCGCCCTTTTTCTGGGTGGCCTCCCAGAAACCGTCTTTCTGGGCTTCCACATTAATGCCCACCTGCACGGCCGGGATTTTCAGCTCGCCTGCCTGCCGGGCGAAAGTAATTCCCACGGACGCCGAAAAGATGGTGAAGATCATCTGGGCATGGGAGCTCTGGATCGCCGACAGTATGGCGGTCACGTCCGTCGCGGTCGCGGAGGGCCGCCATACTCCCGCCAGCTCCATTCCCATCTTCGGGATAAGGCCTTGTGCTGCTTTGATCATGGGGTCTGCCCACATGGCCTTTTCAGCCACGACAGCCACCTTGACCTGGGGTATTCCAAGGGCCTTCTTCAGTATGGCTCCCACCGTGGCCATCTGAATAAAACAGGTCTTTCCCAGATAGTGGGAATTGAAGGGCGTTCCACGGAAGAAGTATTTGTAGCGGCCATAATCATCGGCCACCTTCTGGCAGAGTTCCGGGGCAGCCGCACCGCAATCGATAAAGATCTTCTTGTAATCCATGGCGATGTCCTGCATCGCCAGGACGGCCTCCGACCGGAATCCCCCCACGATGAAATCCACCTTGTCCCTGGTGATGATCCGCTGCATGGCATTGGTGGCGTCGGTGATGTTCAAGAACTCGTTGGAATCGGCCTTCACCAGTTCGATCTTCATCTTTTTATTGCCGACCTGGATGCCTCCCTTGCTGTTGATTTCATCGGCCGCCATGAGCGCCCCGTTCCAGTGGTTTTTGCCCTGCACGAAATTCATCGGTCCGATGACGCCGACCTTAATGACATCCGCCCCCCATGAGGGAAACGTCATCATCCCCATGACCAGGCACACCGCCACCAAAACAACTCCTCCAAAGGTGATCTTTTTCATAGCCCTTGCCTCCTTTCAAACCGTTGTGGAATGAGGTTTTTGAGACCCGCCCGGGACGGGGCGGCGGCCTGCTTCGGTTTCAAGCCTAAGCCGTCGTCTCGGGAGCTTTTAATGAAAAACAGTTAGCATGGTACGGGATTATTTGTATTACCGGCATTGCCTGGCAGGCGCCGGGACCGGCGACCGGCCGGATATCGGGGATATTCAAAGCCGCATTCACATTCGAGCAGGAACGGTCATGGATGCGGCGAGCCTCATGAATTATGGGCCCTTGTTTCCGGTATTGCCGGAATCGTCTTTGGAGAAAAATTGTTGTTGCGGGCGTCTCTTGTGTGCTCATTGTTCCGCCCCCACGGATACGGAGAAGGAAAGGCTGAACCCTTATCACATATGGATCATGCCTCTTTTTATAAAGGGGGTCAAATGAAAAAGTCAAGGATTATGTTTGAAAAATTAATGACGCCATATAATTTTCTTGACCAATTTTGATTTGGTGTAGTAAAAAATCAACTAAATCAAAGTCACACTAGAAATTGACAATAGACAACGATGTACCAGCGTCAAAATGAATTCGTCTTATGAGTACCTTAAGAACAGCTTTGAGCTCAGAAGGGACAGATATGTCTTTGAGGGATCCTGCATTAATGTCAAAGTTCAAAATCCAAATGTCAAATCAATGTCAAATATCAAATGACAAAAGCGAACAGAATTTGCACTGTTTTGAGTTCCTTCGTGGACCTTGCCTGCAGAAGACAGGTGGGCAGGATATATTTTGGCATTGAGTCATTGGGATTTTATTTGACATTTGAGCTTTGGTATTTGGTCAATTCCGGCGTGTCCGGTTTGGGTGACGCATCGGCACCCTATGCGCGGTAAGAGACTTCTCTTGCCGGGCGGCATTCAAGGAGAAGAAGATGGCGGTCCAGAGGAAGTCAACGATTCGGAAAGAAAAAATTCTTAAGGCTGCTGAAAGAATATTCGCCCAGAAAGGGTTTCAGGAGACAACCATCTCCGATGTAGCCCAGGAGGCCGGCGTCTCGGATGCCACGATTTACGAGTATTTCACTTCCAAGGAAGAGCTCCTGTTTTCCATCCCCGGAGAGACGGCGAGGAAGGGAAAGGAAGTCATAGAGCTTAACCTCAAGTATATCCGAGGCGCCGCGAATAAGCTTCGTGCCGTCATATACCATTATCTCGAGTTCTATCAGAGAGAACCCGATTATGCCTCAGTGGCCATGTTGATTCTCAAACAGAATCGGAAGTTTCTTGAGACCAAGGTCTATCAGGATGTGCGGGAGATGTCCCGGTTGATCATCCAGGTGATCAATGAGGGGGTGGGCTCGGGCGAGTTCAAACCCCATATCGATCCTTACCTCGCCAGATCCATGATTCTCGGAACCATCGAACACATGGTGATCCGATCGATTCTTCTGGGCAAGCCGCAAAACCTCCTGGATTTTGTCGATCCCCTGACCGACCTGCTTGTGGACGGCCTGAATCGGGAAAGGGGGGCGATGGGCTGGAATCTCAAGATCAACCTGGAACCACAGGGAGAACCCCCGAGCGACAAGCCGGCCCCACAGCCCAAGGCGAAAGCAAAATAGTACCTCCAGCTAAAACTTCATTCCCGGGAGGTTGAGCGACGCGGTATTGCCGCCGTCAACAGCGATGGCCTGCCCGGTGATATAGCTGGCGTCGTCGCTTGCGAGAAAAAGGATGACCGAGGCGACTTCCTCCGGCCTCCCATATCTCCGCAACTCGCAACGGTATCCCAGTTTTTCTGCTTTTCCCGCTTTTCGGGCATAGTCAAAGACCGCCTTGGTCATCCCGGTCTCGATGAGTCCGGGACAGACGGCATTCACCCGCACCTGGTATCCACCAAGATCACAGGCGGCCGTCCGGGTGAAGTTGATGAGCGCTGCTTTGCTGGCACTGTACGCATTTCCGCCGGCGCCCGACCGAACGCCGGCGACAGAGGCCACGTTCACGATGGCCCCCGACCTCCGCTCCTGCATGTGCCGGGCCACGTGCTTTGTGGTGAACACCGCTCCCATCAGGTTGACCTGCAATACTCTCTGCCAGACATCGGCATCCTGCGATTCGAGATTGGCGACATCCCCGGGAATGCCCGCGTTGTTGCACAGGATATCGATGCGGCCCCTGCTCTCGATCGCAAAATCGATGAGCCCCTTCACCTCGTCCTCGACCGAGACGTCCGCTTTCCTCGTAACGGCTTTCCCTCCTTCTCCTTTTACCAGTTCGAGAGTCTCCTGGAGACCTTCTTCATTCATATCTGCGAGAACGAGTCCGGCCCCTTCTCCGGCGAAGCGGACGGCAGTTGCGCGACCGATGCCGCTTCCGGCCCCGGTGATGACGGCTACCCTGCCTTCAAGGCGTCTGCCTACTTTCATGACTGCCTCCTTCGAAACATCTTCTTATTATGAGTATGATTATTGCTCTATTAATCAAATAGTAATAAGAAAATCAACACATTTTTAAACTGGCAATTAGATTCTCAGTTATTTTTCTGTTGACAGCCTAGAATTTCTTCACTACTGAAATAAGACATGAGTCCAGACCAATATGAGGTAAAGACCATGGAGCATAGGCCCTGGCAGCGGCACTATGATTATGATGTGCCGACCAGCATTCGGTATCCTCGCATCCCTGCGCAGGATTTCCTGTACATGGCCGCCGGCGGCTTTCCCGACAAGCCGGCTTTGAATTTTTACGGTACGGAGATTACCTTCTGGGAACTGAGAAGTCAGGTCCTGCGGATGGCTGAGGCCATGGGTACGCTGGGAGTTCGAAAGGGTGACAGGGTTGGCATTCACCTCCCCACCAGCCCCCAATACGTGATTGCCTATTACGCCGCGTTGTCCCTCGGCGCCGTGGTGGTGAATCTCAATCCCATGTACACCTTCGACGAATTAAGAGCCCTGGCCGCAGGCACCGGCATCACCACGCTTTTCACCTTTGATATGGTTCTTCCCAACATAAAGCTCTTGTGCGGGTCCGTAGAAATCCCCAGGATCATTGTAACCAGGATGAGCGACTATATAAAAGGAATGGGCACGAGCAGCCCGGCCGACCTTGATCTCGAGGAGGGATGGAACCACTTTTCCCTGCTCGTGGAAGGCGCCTCCGGCACCAGGGTCCCCCGAATCTCCATCTCTCCTGACGACCCTGCCCTGATTCAGTTCACCGGCGGCACCACCGGCATTCCGAAAGGGGCCGTTCTCACCCATGGTAACGTCGTGGCCGCCACCCTCCAGGTGAGCCTGTGGGGAGGGGTGACCACGGGGCGCATCCCCATTGAGAGGCGGGCGGTTCTCTCGGTTCTTCCGTATTTTCACGTGTACGGGACCATCGTTGCCATGAGCTGGGCCGTGTTTACCTGCGCCACCCAGATCCTGGTTCCCCGCTTCGAAATCGATGAGTTCATGACGCTTCTGGCGAGCTTCCAAGACATTACCTTTTTCCCCGCCGTCCCCACCATCATCAATGCGGTTATCAACCATCCCAAAGCGGGTGGACTGCAGCTGGCAAGACGAATCGGGCTTCTGAACTCCGGCGCCGCGCCCATGCCGGTAGAACTCATTGAACAGGTCAAAGACGCCGGCATTTCCTACAGCGAAGGGTGGGGCATGAGCGAGACCACATCACTGGGAATCAGCAATCCGGTTCTGGGTCTCAGGAAAACGGGCAGCATCGGAATTCCCTGGCCGGATACGGATGTCCGCCTCGTGGACGTGGAGGAAGGAAACCATGAAGTCGCCCAGGGCGAACCGGGCGAGATCGTCATCAGGAGTCCCCTGGTGATGCGGGGCTACTGGAACAACCCGGAAGAAACGGCAGGACAGCTGAAAGACGGCTGGCTTCACACGGGAGACATCGCGGTCCGGGATGAAGAAGATTACATCTTTATCGTGGACCGAAAAAAAGATATGATTATTGCCGGAGGATACAATATCTATCCTCGGGAGATCGATGAAGTCCTCTACCAGCATCCGAAAATAAAGGATGCCTGCACCGTAGGGATCCCGGATGCATATCGAGGGGAAACGGTTAAGGCCTTTATCGTCCCCAAGGAAGGAGAGACCTTGACGGAAGAAGAGGTCATGTCATTCTGCAAGGAGAAACTGGCGGCATATAAACGGCCCAAAACGGTTGAAATCCGCAAAGACCTGCCTAAGTCCGCTGTGGGCAAGATCCTCCGGAGGAGGCTCCGTGAGGAAGAGGAGGCCAGGCAGGCGCGAGAATAAGGATCGACCGCATTTTCTCGGACGAAACCAATGAGAACATGGAGGGAGAGGATATGACCATGAGAACGGATTACAAAACCATCAGGACGGAACTCAGGGACGGCTTGGCGATACTCACCATTGATAACCCGCCGGTCAATCAGATGTCTCCTCAGATGGGCCGGGACTTCCAGTCCGCGGTTACCGCGGCGTTCGAGGACGACGCTGTAAAGGCTGTCATTCTGACGGGCTCCGGGAAGAACTTCATCGCCGGTGCAGATATCACTCAGCTCCAGAAGGTAAAGACAAAGGATGACATTTTGTCGGTAGCTCTCTCCGCCGCGCGGTTCCTCAACGGCATCGAGACCGGACCCAAGCCGGTCGTCGCGGCCATTAATGGAAACTGCCTGGGCGGCGGGCTTGAGACGGCCATGGCCTGCCACTATCGCGTGGCAGCCAAAGGGGTCAACCTGGGACAGCCCGAAGTCCAGATCGGCCTGATCCCCGGGGCAGGGGGCACCCAGAGACTGCCCCGGCTCATAGGACTGCCCAATGCCCTGGAGATGATTACCATCGGGAAGGCCATCAAGGCGGAGAAGGCCTACTCAAGAGGTCTGGTGGACGAGGTGGTGGAACAGGAGGACCTGCTGGAAGCGGCCGTCAAAGCTGCCAATAGGTTTCTGTCGGGCGATCTGAATTTGAAGATCCGTATGACGCGAAACAGGAACGACCGGATTCCCAGCGCTGCGGAAAAGACGGCCCTATTGAATTACACAAAGGTCATGACCTATCAGAAGGCGAAAGGATACGTCGCCCCTTTCAAGGCCATTGAGGCAGTCGAGAAAGGCCTCGGCTACGACATTGAGCCGGATATCGAGAAAGAGGTGGCGCTCTTCAGCGAGTGCGCCGTCTCCGATGTGGCCAAAAACCTGATCGGCATCTTTCTGAACACCCGGGCTGCCGGAAGACTTCCGAGGATCGAAGGCCTCGCTCCGGCCAAAATAAAAAAGGTCGCCATGCTGGGAGGCGGGGTCATGGGCTCCGGCATCCTGAACCTCCTGCTTGCCAACGGTTTCGAGGCGGTCCTGTGGGATATCAACGACAAGGCCTTGGAGAAAGGGGTTTTCGCGGTTCGGAAGACCTTCGACTTTCCCATTAAAAAGAAAATGATGACGCAGGCGGACCTGGACGACATGGTCCGGAACAGGCTCATGATCACCACATCGCTGGAGGACCTGAAGGGCGTGGACCTGGTGATCGAGGCCGTGCTGGAAGATATGAAGGTCAAGCAGGACATCTGGAAACAGCTGGAGGGCATCTGCCGGTCCGACGCGATCTTCGGCACGAACACGTCGGCCCTGCCCATCACCGAGATGGCATCCATTCTCGGCGATCCGGGACGGATGATCGGGCTCCATTTTTTCAATCCCGCCCACCGGATGCAGCTCCTGGAGATCATTTGCGCCGAAAAGACCTCCGACCAGACCCTGGCCAGCAGTGTGGCCTTCGCACGGGCCATCAGGAAGATTCCCATCGTGGTGAATGACGGGCCCGGGTTCTACGTATCCAGGCAGCTGGGCGGCCTCATGGGAGGGTCCGTATTTCTCGTGGCCGACGGTGTAGAGGGCAAACGGATCGAGTCGGCCATGGTGGATTTCGGCATGCCCATGGGTCCGGCAACCCTGGCGGACCTGACCGGAATCGATATCAACTACCATGTGGGCAGGACCTTTGAGAAGAGACTGGGAGAACGCTACAAGGTGCATCCCCTCACCGAGGTAGTTTACAACACGGGCTGCTACGGGCGCAAGACCGGTGCGGGATACTTCGACTACAGCGGGGAAAAGCCCGTCCCCAATCCAAAGGTCGAGGAGGCGGTCAAACAGTACCTGAACGAGAACGGGGTGGCCCCCAGGAAGGTCTCCCCCCAGGAGATTGTGGATCTGATGCTGGCCAACGGCATCAACGAGGCCGCCTACATGATGGAAGAGGGCATCTGCGACCGCCCCCAGGACATGGACCTGGCCATGATCTACGGCACAGGATTCCCGCCCTATCGGGGGGGTATTTTGCGTTACGCGGACCACTGGGGAATGAAGAACGTTTACGAAAAACTCCAGGAACTGGAAAAGCAGTACGGCGTTCGGTTCAGGCCTGCAGCCCTCATCAAGGAGATGGCAGAATCGGGAAAGACCTTTTATCAGGAATAAATGGAGCTTATGAGAGGAGGAATCAGTCATGAAAGAAGTCGTTATTGCAGGATATCTGAGAACAGCCCAGTCGCGGGCCAGGCCCAATGACCCGGCCAGGGACTGGTTTTGCAAGATGAGAGGGGATGAACTCCTGGCCAAGTTGCTTCCGGAACTCATCAAGAGGTCCGGCATCGACGCCGGAGAAATCGACGATTTTCTGGTTGGATGCGCCACCGCTGTGGGCGAGCAGTGGTCCTACGGCGGGCGATTCCCCATTTTCCTGGCCAATCTCCCCGAGACAATCCCCGCCAAGTTTATAGACCAGCAGTGCGGATCCGCCATGGCGGGCATCCAGATAGGGTTCATGGAGATTGCCCAGGACTTTGCGGACATTGTGCTGGTCGGGGGATACGAACACATGACCCGCGTTCCCATGGGCGGGTACCCCATTGATCGAGGCCTCATCGCCCCCAATATGACCCTGTTCATGGACCAGTCGTATCTTCACTGGGACATGATGACGGCCATGAACATGGGGCTTACGGCGGAGAAACTTTTTGCCCAAGGCGATTTCACAAAGGAGGACCTGGACCGCTGGGGTGTGCGGTCCCATAACCTGGCTTCCAAGGCCCGGGCGGAAGGTTTCTTTGAAGGTGAAATTCTGCCCATTGACGCCCCGCAGGCCGACGGCACCGTGATGAAGGTGGACCAGGATCAGGCCGTCCGGGACGATGCGACCCTTGAAAGCATGGCCGATCTCAGACCGGCCTTCAAGAGGGGCGGCGTGATCACGGCAGGCAACTCCTCTCCCCTGAATGCCGCGGCGACCTCCATGCTGCTCATGTCCAAGGAGACCGCGAAGAAGAAGGGGATCAAGCCCTTGGCCACCGTTCGATCCATCGGATTCGCCGGGGTGGATCCAACCATCATGGGGGCGGGACCGGTGCCGGCCAGCAAACGGGCGCTGGAGAAGGCCGGGTTGAAGGCCTCTGACATCGACTATTGGGAAATCAATGAGGCTTTCAGCGTTGTGGCGCTGAACTGCATCAAGGAACTGGGTCTTGATCCTGAGCGGGTCAACGTCATGGGCGGCGGCGTGGCCATCGGCCATCCGCTGGGCGCCACGGGCATCCGGCTGACCGGGGCCCTGGCCCGCATCCTGGAAGCCAGGAACGGTCGTTACGGCTGCGCCAATGCGTGCGTAGGCGGTGGGCAGGGCGTGGCGACCATTATTGAACGGGAAGACTACGGCTGGTAGCCGTTCCGGCCCGGCCGCACGTATAACTTAACAAATCCACCATCAAATTCCATCTGCATTTATGAAGTTGCGTGGTTGGCGAAGAATCCTGGTCCGTCAGCAAGGCATGAGAGGCAAGTCGAAGATCCCGTTTCCGGCGGGGGCGACGAGGAGCGACGAGTGAGGCGTATAGAATAATACGCCGCAAGGAGGAGCGAGCGAAGGCAATTCCGCCAACGGCGGGAATGATGCCTTGATGGTGGATCAGGGAATTGGGAGGCACTGTAACTATGGGAATCAACTATTTTCGCAGAGACGACAGGGACTTAAAATTTGTGCTTTTTGAACAATTGGACGTGGAAAAGCTCCTGACCTACGAAGCCTATAAAGACTTCTCCACGGAAGACTTCGGCATGATCGTCGATGAGGCACTGAAGGTATGCCGCGAGGTGATCGGCCCGACCCTGCAGGACGGCGATCGGGAAGGATGCACGTACAGCGACGGCGTGGTGAACGTGCCCAAGTCTTTTCATGAGTGCTGGAAGGTCATGGCCGAAAACGGCTGGACGGGCGCAACCCGCAGCCCGGAATTCGGAGGACAAGGGCTTCCGGCGGCACTGGGAGGCTTGATCGGAGAAGTGTTCGCCGGCGCCAACATGGCGTTCATGACCTTTCCGGGTCTGGCTACCGGAAACGGTCACCTCATCGAGGAGTTCGGCACGGACGAAGACCGGGCCCTGTTCGTAGAAAAGATGTACACCGGTGTGTGGGGCGGCACCATGTGTCTGACGGAACCGGATGCCGGTTCCGATGTGGGCTATTTGCGCACCAAGGCCACGCCCGATCCCGACGCAGGAGATCCGCGCATCTACAAGATCGAGGGAACCAAACGGTTTATCACGTGCGGCGACCAGGATCTGACGGAAAACATCGTTCACCTGCTGCTGGCCCGCATTGAAGGCGCTCCGCGCGGAACCAAGGGCATCAGCCTCTTCATCGTGCCCAAGATCCGGGTCAATCCCGACGGCTCCCTGGGAGAACCCAACGACGTCTTCTGCGGGGGCATCGAGCACAAGATGGGGATTCACGGTTCGTCCACCTGCACGTTGAACTTCGGGGAAAACGGCAAGTGCCGTGGAATTCTCCTGGGCGAACCCAATTCCGGAATGGCCAAGATGTTCCAGATGATGAACGAGGCCCGCATGGGCTGCGGTGTGCAGGCCCTGGGACTTACCGCGAGCGCCTACGATGCCGCCCGGTATTACGCGAAAGAGCGGTTTCAAGGGCCCCCCTTTACGAACCGCAGATCGGAGCGGGTGCCGATTGTCCAGCACGAGGACGTTCGCCGCATGCTCATGAACCTGAAATCCGGCACGGAGGCCATGCGCGGCGTGATCGGCAAGCTCTTCTATCTCATAGACGTCTACGAGCATGACCCGGACGAGGCCGTTCGCAAGAAAGCGGGGCTCCGGGTGGAACTCCTGACTCCCCTGGTAAAAGGGCGCATGTCCGACTTCGGGTACGAACTCATACGGGACGCCATTCACGTGATGGGGGGAGTGGGGTACTGCAGTGAGTTCCCCGTGGAGCAATATGCCCGCGACGTCATGATCGTTTCCATCTGGGAGGGCACGAATTACATACAGTCCCTGGACCTGGTCGGGCGTAAACTGGCAATGGAGAGCGGAAACGTATTCAGAGAGTGGATACAGGAGATCATGGCGTTTTCCGGAGAGCACAAGGAAGATCCGGATTTCAGCCGCGATTTCAAGCTCCTTTTCAAGGCGGTCCAGGCCACCGGCGATTTCGGGATGCGCTACATGCAGTACTTCCAGGATGGAAGAGTGCGGTTGATACCCTTGAGCTCCGTCGCTTTCCTGGACTCTTTTGCAGAAACCCTGATGGCGAACGTGATACTGGAACAGGCGCTCATCGCGCGGCGGAAACTTGCGGACGTGAATGCGGATTCGTCTGACGGAGTCTTCTACCGGGGAAAGATTGAAACAGCGAAATATTTCTGCCGCAACATACTGCCCAATGTCTTTGCGCGGCACACGGCGCTCCAGCAGGAGGACACCTCCGCACTCGACATTCCGGAAGAGGCGTTTTAACCGGCATTATTCATCGAGGAATTGAATCCTCCGGGTGAGGGAAAAGGCACGGTTCGCCTTTTCCCTCAAGAACGTCATCTGGCTCATTTTTCATTCATTTCCGCCGTCCGGTGGTCTCCGGCGAGCAGTTTTGCAAACTGACCGTAGCCGTCCTTTTCCAGGTCCTCTTTGGGGATGAAACGGAGCGCTGCAGAATTAATGCAGTACCTGAGCCCGGTAGGGGGTGGACCGTCGTTGAAGACGTGCCCGAGGTGCGAATCTCCATGCTTGCTCCTGACCTCGGTGCGGGAGAAGAACAGTCTCCGATCCTGCTTTTCCACGATGTTCCCCGGCACAAGGGGCCTGGTAAAACTGGGCCAGCCGGTTCCCGATTTAAACTTGTCCTTAGAGCTGAAAAGGGGCTCGCCTGACACGATGTCCACGTAGATCCCTTCCCGTTTATTGTCCCAGTATTCATTCTTGAAGGGCGGTTCGGTGCCTTCTTCCTGGGTCACTTCATACTGCAGCGGGGTCAGCTTTTTCCGGAGCACGGCATCGCTGGGTTTCATATATGTCGACGCGGCGGGATCATCCTTCGCCATCTTTTCCTTCATTTTTCCCTTTTCATCGCCCCAGACCTCTTTCAGGAACTGATCGCGACCGGAATTCCAGCGGTAGAATTTATACCGGACAGGGTTCTTCTTGTAGTAGTCCTGATGGTAATCCTCAGCCTTGTAGAATTTGGTAAACGGAACGATCGTCGTTGCAATGGGCTTGTGGAAACGGTCGGATTTCTCGAGCGCCGTTTTGGACTCTTCCGCCAGGCGCTTTTGCTCCTCATTGTGATAGAAGATGACGCTCCGGTATTGCGATCCCCTGTCCACGAACTGCCCGTTCGGGTCGGTCGGATCCACGTGACGCCAGAAATAGTCCAGCAGATCTTCGTAAGAGACCTTTTTGGGATCATACAGCACCTGTACGGCTTCCACATGTCCTGTCCCCCCGGCTGAGACCTCCTCATAGGTGGGGTTCATTGTGTGGCCGCCGGTATAGCCGGATATGACCTCAACTACGCCGGGCACCTTTTCAAAGTCCGACTCCACACACCAGAAACAGCCGCCTGCAAAGGTGGCGGTGGCAAGGCCGCTCATTTTCTCCTCCATGGCCGGCCGGGTTGGCTCGTTAGCCATCGTATTTCGACTCCAGAAGTAGAAGCCGCCCGCAAGGGCCGCTGCCACAATCACTATTGTAAAGAGTATCTTCATCCTCATCTCGGTCACCTCCTTGAAACTGCGGGGTTCTTCATGCTTGAACCGATCGGAAAGCCGGTTCCATCCGGCTTCCCTTTCTATTTCGCTTTGATTTCAAAATAAGCACGCCGCATGAAAAATGAGTCACGAAAGTATAACTTTTCGGTCACAAAGCGGATTTCCGGAGAAAAGCGCAGTCGGATCTTGCGTTTTAGCGCGTATTCTGTAATTATTTCCTCAGCTTTTACCAAGCTGTCGGAGACCGGCCATGCCGCGGAAGATCCTGATCATCGAAGACAATCAAGACCTCTCCCATCTTCTGGAGATCCATTTGAAGGACCTTTCCCATGAGGTGGATCTCGCATTCGACGGCCATGAAGGCCTGGCCAAAGCGGAATCCAGGAACTATGATCTGGTTATTCTCGACCTGATGCTGCCCGGCCTGGACGGGTTGGAAATCTGCCGCCGAATTAGGAACAGACCGGTCTACACCCCTATCCTGATGCTCACATCCAAATCTTCGGAAACGGACCGGGTGGTGGGCCTGGAGATGGGCGCGGACGATTACGTGACCAAACCCTTCAGCGTCAGGGAACTCATGGCAAGGGTAAAAGCCATCTTTCGCCGCACGGAGTCCCTGAAGTCCGGACCGCCAGGCAGAGGGCCGTCTCCGTTGAGCGTGAAGGCTCTCTCCATCGATCCGGAAAGGAGGCGGGTCACCCTGGAGGGTGAGGATGTCGACCTGACGGCAAAGGAGTTCGACCTGCTTTACCACTTCGCGCTGCATCCCGGGATCGTCTTCACGCGCTCTCAACTGCTCGACCAGGTCTGGGGATACGGGCACGATGGATACGAGCACACGGTCAATTCCCACATCAACCGCCTGCGTGCCAAGATTGAAGAAGACCCGGCAAATCCCAGCTACATCCTGACCGTCTGGGGCGTGGGCTACAAGTTTATCGATCCCCGGGAGGAAAAGAGCCGGTAATGTTCAGATCCCTCTATTCAAGACTTGCCGCCGTGTTGACGGGGTTGTTTTTCCTCGTGGGGCTCTCGTTTGTCGCGGTGCTGGTTTTTTCCATGGGAATGTATCAGCAGGAAGTGAACCAGAAGCTGAACAGCAAACTGGCGCAGCAGATCGTGGCCGAAGAGATTCCGCTGGAGAAAAATCGTGTAAACGAGGAGGCCCTCAAGGCGGTATTTCACCGGCTTATGGTCATAAATCCGAGCATTGAACTCTACCTCCTCGACCCTGAAGGGAACATCCTGGCCTATTCGGCGCCCCGGGAGAAGATCAAGCAGAAGGCCGTCGATCTGGGTCCCATCGTCAAGTGGATCAATGGGGACATGTCCACGCCTTTGAAGGGCGACGATCCCCGCCATCCGGGTGAAAAAAAGGCATTTTCCGCGGCCCGGATTCCAGCCAAAGGCCCCCTGGAAGGGTATCTTTACGTGATTCTCGGGGGGGAGATTTACGAAGGCGTGGCGCAGAAACTGATGGGAAGCTACATCCTCCGGTTGAGCGCCGGGCTGGTCGGTGCAAGCCTGCTGTTTGCCTTCGTTGCAGGGTTGATTCTCTTCTCGGTATTGACCGGAAGACTCAGGCGGCTGGCAGGCGCCATGGATGCCTTTAAAAAAGGGGATGATTTCAGAAAGATAGACCTGCACTTGAAGAAGGATGGGCCGCATCTCAACGAGATAGACCGGCTCGGGGCGGCCTTCATGGAAATGGCCGACCGCATTGAAGATCAGATCGGGCAGCTTCAAAATTCCGATGCCATGCGCCGGGAGCTGATCGCCAATGTCTCCCACGACCTGCGAACGCCCCTGGCAACCCTCCAGGGCTACATTGAAACGCTTCTCATGAAGGAAGATGGGTTGACCCCAGAGGAGCGGCGCCGGTATCTTGAAGTTGCCGCCAGGCATTGCGAAAGGCTGACCAGGTTGGTCAACGAACTCCTGGAGCTGGCAAGACTCGAGTCATTCGATGAAACCCGAATAGAGCGCGAGCCTTTCAGCCTGGGCGAGCTTATCCAGGATGTGACCCGCAAATTTCAATTGGCGGCCGGAGAAAAAGGGATCCACATCGTCACCAATATCCAGGAGCAGCTTCCATTTGTGAATGCCGACATCGGTTTGATTGAGCGGGCCCTTGAAAATCTCCTGGAAAACGCCATTCACTTCACCCCGGAGGGCGGCTCAGTCAGCCTCCTGATGAAACCGGAGGACGAGGACATCGCCGTTGAAGTGCGCGACACGGGCCCCGGCATTCCTGAAAAGGAGATCTCTCAAGTCTTTAACCGCTTCTACCAGTCGGAAAAGAGCAGGAATGGGGCAGAAGGCCATTCCGGCCTCGGGCTTGCCATAACCAAGAGAATTCTTGAACTCCACAGTAGATCCATCGAGGTGAGCGGCGCACCGGGAAAAGGCACGAGCTTTACCTTTCGACTGCCCAAACACCACCCGTCGCCTTGATCCAGCCCGTGACCCCTCTCGCTCAGGCAGATCAATCCGTCATTCCGGCCAACGAGCCGGAATCCAGAAATCAAATCTGCAGAGGCTCCTGGATCAAAGCCTGCATAGAACTTGATGCGAGGTCCGGCATGACACAATGAGACAACAGTTAGCTCTGTCTGATCACCCAGTCTCAAGACCCCTCGTCTTATACAGAGGGCCGTCAAGTGCCGTCACTCCATGTTTTTTTTGAAAATTGTTAATCAAAGTGATAAAGAATATATCAGGTTTCACCAGAATGCTCTGCAGTTCACTGCAGGGTGACCAGCCTGCGCCGGAAACCTCGGCGCACCCTCGATCCGATATCCCGCAGCCTGCTGTGAAGAGTTCGATTTGCTTCGAGACTATCCTTCTGTCAAAATCCTGATGATGCCTATTCCCAAATATTTCCGGGGCGCCGACAGGCTTCAAGTTTCTACCTATCATGCAGTGGGCTTGCTTTTTTCCAAGCTCAGAGCAGAATCAAACCCGGCCCTTGTTTCCGGCGGGATCTCTGGTTGGGAAGTTGATAAATTTTCACAGTAGTATAGTGGCTATCGGAGAAATTATACCTTCGGAAAGGCCAAACGTTGATGCAGGTGTGCCGGAGTTCGTTCATCTTCCGTCTTCCTTTCTAAGTGCCACTACGTATTTCTCGCCTTCAGGCGTATGCACGTAGCTTATGATCTTGCTGATCTCCATCTTTATGTCGCTTTTTCTTTTTGATTGCCATTCAGCAAGTGATTGTTCAGTGGGTTCGAGAAAATTAAGCGTTTTCTTATATTGTTCCACCTTGTTCCAGAATATTGAACTTCTTGTGACAGGAATGAAGGCCATCCGGGCCCTCCATGCCCCCATTTTCACCTGAGTAATGACATAATAAGACTTTCCAGCCTCAAGGTCCGCGTCAACGACTCTCTTGTTCTCGGCTCTGCCAATAAACAAGTGCTTTCCGGGTTCACATTCGTACGCAAAAAATGATTTTGCCTGGCTTAACCCAATTAGGTGATAACTATCCCAAATCTGGAAGTGTATGGCAAAGCCCAACCCCGATGGTCTCATAAAATAAACAAGTGCTTTATCGGGGGTTGGCTGCTCAACCATTGTCGCCTTATGCATATAAGGACTCGTACCGGCACACCCCATAGTCAGCATAAGCATAACTAATAAAACAACTCTTGAGCAATTTTTCATGATGGTTCCCTTTGTTAAGGATTTACTGATGGGAATAGCCAAAAGGACACAACTCTGTCAACATCTCTTCAACCTCTCGCGCATCTTCATGTACTCCCACAACGGTCCCTTAATTCCGAACCGGCGCAGTTTTTTTTGCAGTTCCTTATTTATGTTGATGTTGAGGCCTGGGAATATCCATGTGGGGTTTTCTCCGGAGAATTGCTCGATGAACGGCAATATCTCGTGTTCCACCGCCGGAGAAAGGTAGAAAACAGGTTTGAGGAAATCCCGATTTAGATTCACGGTGTCTTCCATAAGGGCCATGGCCGATAATCTCGTCTTCGGGAAAACCCTGATGCCGACCATACATATAACGGCCGTTGGGGCCGTGTCCCGGATGGTTTCGAGTGTTTCGTGTATTGTCGCCATGGATTCACCCGGTCCACCCAACAGGATGGAATGGCAGAAACTCATACCTGCCCTTCTACAGATGGAAGATGCCTCCCTGAGACAATCCACGTTAAAATTCTTGCCGAGGTTTGTGAGCATAGGCCGGCTTGCGGCGTCGCTTCCGAATTCCACACCGGTGCATCCGGCCTCAAGCATCAATTCAACGAGACCCGGTGTGATGAAACCTGGGTTGGCATAGCAACTCCATTCCACCTTGACCCCTCGGCGGATAATCTCTCGGCAAACGGCTTCAGCGTGGTCCACAGGATAATTAAAGGTATTATCGACAAAAAAAAGGGACTTTGTTCCACCTTCGATCATGTCGTCAATCTCATCACAGACAATGGCTGGGGCCCGTACTCTTGGGGTCCTGCCTTCAATAACAGGATATGTGCAATAAACACATTTGAACGGGCAACCCCTCTTCGTCTGTATGTTACCCATCCCTCCCAGCTCCAAATACGCCCAGTTGTCAAAGCCGGAGCGGTCCGGCATAGGCAATTCGTCCATATCGTTCACGATCTCGGACCGGACGATTATCTTCTCTTTTTCAACCGCCCGAGAAGAGGGGCCGGCTCCGTCCAGTCCCTTGACGAGGTTGACAAAAGACGCTTCACCTTCACCCACTATCCCGAAGTCGGCATGCAGATGCCTCAGGATTTCCGCGGGCATCAGCGAAAAACCGCTCCCCCCTAATACAATGGAAGCGCTGCTGTTTCTCTTGATGGCCTTTATGAGATCGCGGTAAAAGGGGAGATAAGAAATATAGTTGGGAAAACTCACATTGTCCAAGTTTCTGATTGAGATGCCCACAATATCCGGGCTAAAGGACGCTGTAGCGGAAGAAATGGCGGCCTCATAATCCTCAGCAAAACAGAGATCCAGGATTTGGTGGCGGATATGGTGCCTTTTCAGGGCAGCGCTGATGAATGCAAGGCCTATAGGGAAGACAGGATCGGGGAGAGTTTCAATATTGGGTGAAATAAGGAGTACCTTCATAGCCACATGCACTCTCACTCATTAGCAAATACGAAGCTACTGCTGCCCCCACCAAAGGTACTGGTGGTCATTAGGGCGCATCGGGATTTCCCGATCGTGCCACAGTCCCACTTCAACGGGCGCCCGACGACCCCTTGCAACATCGCAGCGGCTATTGTAGGAGGCGAAGACTGATGGCGGAAGCCCATGAGGATCGCTGCGGCACGCAAGGCGCCTGCTCCGCCATAATCTCCCGTGAGATATTTGAGGGGGGTAACCCTGAGATCCGTTATATGTTTTCCAAAGGTTTTTTCGAGCTGGCGGCATTCCATCCGTTCAAGCTCACCCGAGAAATTTGCCGAAACATGAATCCCGTCAACGGCATCTGGGGTGACATCGGCCTGCTCCATAGCCATAGCCATGGCCAGCCCCATTTGATCTCCCTCCTGTTCGTAATGACCGAGGGACGCTATACCGCCCCTCATTACACCTGATTTGATCACCCCGTAAGTCTGCGCACGACGTTCGGCAGCGAAATCTCCACGTTCGAGAACAAGGACACAGGCACCCTCTCCCAGGACTAGACCGCATCCGGGTTTGGGTTTAACCGCCTGTCCCTCGCCTCCCTTTATGCTGTTGAGAGCACCCAGAGCATCGTAGCACTGAAATAGGATCGGAGACAACTCATCTACTCCACCCACAAGGGCTACATTTGCAACGCCATGCAACAGGATGTCGCGGGCATAAGACAGGGCGATTTCTGCGGAAAGTTCATTTTGGCAAAAGGTGATATTGGGGCCTGTTATCTTGTGAAATATGCCGATGTGGCTCGCGGGGGCATTCGGAACGGTCTCGGGAAACAAAAAGGGCTGGGCCCCTCGTGCACCGTTCACGAGGAAGCTCACATAGAAATTTTCCACATGGCAACTGCTCCCGTAGGCAGTACCCACAAACACAGCGACCGTTTCCCTGTCCATGGTATCCAGAACCAGCCCGCTGTCATCCAACGCCTCAATGCTCGCGGCCAGCACCATCCTGGACACACGGCCCATACGCCTGTAAACGCTCGGGGACATGAATTCCCGAGGTTCAAAATCTTCTATACACCCACCTATGTCCGAGTGAAATGATGAGGTGTCAAAAGAGGTGATTCTCTTTATCCCTGTCTGTCCTTTCGCCACATTCGTCCAGAAAGCCTCTCTGCCGATGCCGATCGGACTGATAATCCCTATGCCGGTGACCACAATTTCATTCATTCCTGACATCATTTTATTACACGAAAATGTCTCTGAAAATGCTTTCTCACTTTTGTCCCTTGCAAAAGATCAGGGAAGTATTGTTTCCCCCGAAGGCAAAGGAATTGCTCATGGCGATTCGAATTGCCAGGGGTCTGGATTTGCCGGGAACGTAATCCAGGTCGCATTCAGGATCGGGTTCTTCCAAGTGTACAGTGGGTGGAACAACCTGTTCACACAACGCCAGGATTGTTGCCGTTGCCTCTATAGCCCCACCGGCACCAAGGCAGTGGCCGACCATGGACTTCGTGGAACTGACAGCCAGGCGTCTTGCACATTTTTCCCCGAAAGTCCGTTTGATGGCCTTGGTCTCCAAAGGATCGTTTGTCTTGGTCCCCGTACCGTGGGCGTTGAGGTAATCCACCTCATTTGCATCTACTCCGCTCCTTTCCAATGCCATGGCCATGACACGGCTCATGCCCATGGCCTCGGGGTCCGGAGATGTCATGTGGAAGGCATCCGAATTCGTGGCATAGCCCAGCATCTCGGCATATATGGCGGCTCCCCTTCGCCTGGCGGACTCATAATTTTCCAGAACGAGAATTGCCGCTCCCTCACCCAAGGAGAGCCCTTTTCGGTTCTTGTCAAAGGGGCGGCAATCTGCGGGGTCCATCAACCTCAGCGCATTGAACCCGGCAAAAGTGACTTCCGAAAGGGCCTCGCTCCCCCCTGTGATGACAATTTCATGGACACGCGCTCGGATAAGATCAAAGGCCATGCCTATCGAGGTAGAACTGGAAGAGCAGGCTGTCGCCACAGTAGCCCGCGGTCCGGTGAGTCGGTAACGATTGGCAATAAGATCTGTAAGCGAACAACATGCACAGGAGAAGAGCAGGGAGGGCCTTGTCCTGATTTTTCCTGACCACAGCGAACGTCGGTACTTTTCCCACGAGAGCATGCCCCCTGCACCGCCTCCCAAGACAATGCCGATATCGCTTCCGCCGACCTTGGTAGGATCAAGGCCGGCATCTGCCATGGCCTCCCTAGCGGCCATCAGTCCGAGGAGATCACACCTGGACATTCTTTTGGCTTCTCGCTCGTCAAGGGTGTCCTTTAGGTCACAGTTTTTCACCTGGGCGGCCCGCGTGATCGGGAAGCCCGAAGTGTCAAAGAGTGATATGGGTCCTATTCCGCATGTGCCGGCCAGAAGACCTTCCCCGAATTCGGCTACAGATTTTCCTATGGAGGTGATGATGCCTAGGCCTGTGATGACCACCTTCGGGAAAATGTCGCTACTCATCTCGCTTTCCAAAACAGATTCATCAGGAATATAATGCTGATCCGAAATGTATCTTTTATCGGACGGTAACAAGTCCTGTATCTACTCTTTGAGAAGTAGATCGCCTTGACAGGCACGAACCAAATTGTGTATCCACGCTTTCCCGCCCTCAATAGGATATCGGCCTCTGCCTCGAACCCGTTATTCAAGATCCGGACATCCTGTATCACCCTGCGATCATAAAGCCTGAACCCGCATTGTGAATCTTCAATCCGCTGCCCTGTCAACCATGAAAAGAGGACCACACCAACCTTGTTTGGGCCATACCTTATGGGCGGAATTCGTCCTTTGTACTTCAGCCTGTTCCCAATAACAATTCCGGCCCCGTCACGCTCATGACAGGCAATAAACTTCGGTATCTCGGCCGGATCATGCTGCAAGTCCCCGTCGAGGGTGACAACCGCGTCAAACCCCTTCTCAAGCACATACCGAAAACCCATGCGGAGTGCGTTGCCTTTGCCCCTGTTTTGTGGAACCCTTATGACGTGGGCACCGGCAACTTCAGCTACGTGCGCCGTTTTGTCGGTTGAACCGTCGTCCACAACTACTACGTGATCAATCTGACGGCATGTCTTTCCAACAACTTCGGCAAGTGTGGAAGCATTATTAAAAGCTGGGATAACGGCGCAGACTTTCATAAATTGTCAGGGCAAGTTAGTCCTGCACACAGAAATCCACCAGCCTGGCTATCCGTGATGCGAGTTCACCGGAGGGTCTGTAAATCATTTTCCTGGCTGGGGTCAGGAGAACCTGTGTAGTCTCTCCCCGGGCAAGTAAGACCTTGTCCTTTTCCAACATTACCTCGAATTGGAATACCAGCGCGGCAATCTCGGGCTTCATCACTGATGTCCTTATGATGATCCTGTCACCGCATGCGGCCGGGTGCTTGTAATCACAATTCACGTTGATTACCGGCGCAATATAACCTAGTTCCACCATTTGCCCCGGCAGGAGATCAAATCGCCTCAGCAGAGCCATCCGCCCAACTTCAAACCAAGCCATGTAGTGTCCGTACCAGGCCATGCCCCATTCGTCAACTTCGTTAAAACGAACCGTTTCCTCGGTTTCTATCCAACGCACAGGGGACTTCTCCTATTCAGACTCTTCCTGTATAAACCGGGCCAACGCGTTAATGGAAGCAAAGGCCCTCTTTCCCACGTCCTCATCCTCGATAATCACATTGAACAGCTTTTCAATGGCAACCACAAGTTCAAGGGCATCTATTGAATCGAGTCCAAGGCCTTCCTTGAAAAGAGGCGCATCGTCCTCGATATCTTCAATTGTGATGTCTTCCAGTTTAAGGGTATCAATGATCATCTTTTTGAGATATTGACGCAGTGTTTTAATGTTACTAACAAGTTCTTCCAACTTTCACTCACCTCTCGTCGTCTTTTACTAGCTGATTCACACGCAGAAAATCTGTGGTGACTTATAGCATCCTCCCCTTGCGCTTTACCTGAGCAGGAGTGGTACTCTCATCACTGACAGATATGCCATCTTTTTATATTAAACCGCCGTCAACCCCAAGCACCTGTCCGGTAATATAGCCCGCTCTTTGTGTTGCCAGAAAGAGGACAGCCGCGGCAATATCTTCAGGTTTCCCGAATTTTCGCATAGGGATCAGGTTTAAAAAGTCTTCCCTTGTCTTTTTGTCCAGGTTTTGGGTTATTGCCGTCGAGATGACTCCAGGGCACACCGCATTTACAGTAATACCTAACCGGGCAACTTCTTTGGAAAGGGATTTGGTGAAGGAAATAATCCCTCCTTTTGATGCCGAGTAATTCGTCTGGCCTGCCCTTCCGGTAATGGCACTCGGTGACGTGATATTGATAATGCGGCCAAACCTGAGCGCGACCATGGACCTTATAACCGCCTTGGAGAAAAGATAGGCCCCTTTTAGATTGACATCGATCACCCGGTCCCAGTCTTCCTCACCCAGGAACATCATCAGCTTGTCCCTGACGATTCCGGCATTATTTACCAATATATCCACTTGTCCCCATTGCTCCAGGACAATTCCTGCCATCCGTTCGACCTCATGACGCAAAGAGACATCTCCCTTCAGAAGCAGCGATTTGATTGCTGCCTCTTCCAGTTCCTCCTGTGTCTCCGCCGCGCTCTTGTCATCAGACAAGTGACCCACGCATACCCAGGCCCCCTCATAGGCAAATGAGAGAGCAATTGCCCTTCCCAAGCCCCTGGTGCCGCCCGTGATGATCACTCTTTTGTCTTTGAATTCCATGAAAGTCTTCTGCAGTTTCAATAGACATTTTGGTTGTCGCATCAGGAGAAAGATGATAGCGAAAGGTATAACAAACACTATTTTTTTGTGCAAGAAGAAACAGGTTTGACGAATGAATCTGCCTATACGTCCCTGGGTTTTTGCCACTGACGGTCACTGGAGAAAATCGCTAGCGGCGGTGCGTTCCCTTGGCGAAAGGGGAATTTCGGTCTCTGTCGGTGAAAGCACCCGCCTAGCCACGGCCTGTTTTTCAAGATACTGCAGAAGGGCTGTGGTTTATCCTTCACCGGTGCAGAATCCATCCGGGTTCTTAGATTTTCTCAGAGATGAGCTCATGCGCCATCCATACCAAATGCTCCTCCCCATGGAGGAGGAAACCCTGAGGTTGCTGGCCGGGCACAGGACTGACTTTTCAGGTCTGACTTATCTGCCCATTGTAACTTCTCGGCAACTGGAGTTGGCCCGAGATAAAGGGAAGGTCATTCAACTTGCGTCGAGCTTGGGGATTCCTACTCCCGCCACATGGTATGTGGACGATATTTCCAAGATCGACAATCTCGTGACGACGCTTTCTTATCCCGTGGTCATCAAACCCCGAACGGGTTCCGGTGCCGTAGCGCTATCCTACCCAAAAAATTCCTGCGAGTTGAAACAACAATACCTCGCGATCCACTCTCGGTTTCCATATCCCCTGATCCAGGAATTTATCCCGAGAGAAGGTCCGGGCTACGGAGCGTCTTTCCTTATTGACGAAAACCAACGGGTCAAGGCCTCTTTTGTGCACAAGCGCCTCAGGGAATACCCCGTGACAGGTGGAGCAAGTACATTGAGAGAGAGCGTCAGATATGATGAAATCCGGGATATGGCACTTTCATTGTTGAAGGCCCTTGACTGGTTTGGGGTGGCTATGGTGGAATTTAAGCTGGACCCGAGGGATGGGATTCCCAAACTCATGGAAATCAATCCCAGGTTCTGGGGCTCATTGTCCCTGGCCATACACGCAGGCGTGAACTTTCCCTATCTCCTGTTCCTCATGTCCCAGGGCAGGAATTTTGAACCGGTGGAAAACTATCAAACGGGGAAAAAGTCTAGGTGGCTTTTACCCGGCGACATTCTCCACTTTATTCACAACCCTGAAAGGATGAGGCTGTACCCGGGATTTTTTCACTTTTGGGAGAAGAATACCGCCTATGACATAATATCTTCACATGACCCTTTGCCTATCCTGGGGAGGTTATTATCCCTCTTGACCCTCCTTTATGACCCGGACATGAAGCAGCGCCTGAGGGCAAGGAAGTTACGAACGTGAAAAACATCCTGACAATAGACGTGGAAGACTGGTTTCATATCTGCGGCGTGAGACACCTGATTCCTGAAGACAGTTGGCCGCGATTGGAGAGTCGCGTAAGGTCAAACACTTTGCGAATTCTGGATATCCTGGCCAGGCGGAGCGTGAAGGCTAGCTTTTTCATATTGGGCTTTGTTGCTGAAACATGTCCTGATCTCGTCAAGGAAATCCAGAGAGAGGGCCATGAAATAGCCACCCACGGACATGCCCACAAACGAGTTTATACCATGACGCCGCCGGCGTTTCGGCGGGACCTCAGGAAAGCCGTGGGTGTAATTTCTGCGATAACCGGCGAGCAGGTCAAAGGATACAGGGCACCAGAGTGGTCCATTCGTGATGATTCCCTCTGGGCTCTGGACATCCTGAGCGGGGAAGGTTTCGAGTATGATTCAAGTATGGCGCCAGTCCTGGTTATCGGAAATCAGGGCTATTCCAGGGTACCCTACAGGCTGACGACAGGCAATGGAAAGTTGTGGGAATTTCCCCCCTTAGTTTGCACAACGCGCCTAGTTAATCTACCCATAGGTGGAGGATGGGGTCTCAGGGTCTTTCCTTACAGACTTATCAGGTCCTCAATAGCCGGACTGAACAGGAGAGGTCAACCCGCTACCATTTATTTTCATCCCAGTGAGTTTGACCCGGCCGTCCCACGGATCAAGCTCCCCCCGGCCAAGCGCTTCGTGCTGAGCGCAAGGATCGAGACGGCGGAGAAAAGGCTTGACAGATTGCTGAAGGATTTTTCTTTCACGTGCGCCTCTCAGATCCTTGAGAACAAAACCATTCGCGGATAAGGAGTTGCTTCGGGCTGCGTGTTCGTATATGGTAATAAAATCGAAATGCGGCTTTCCAGCTTCTACCGGTATGCTGATCCTGGTAAAACGTTGGCACAGAATGTTTCGTGCCGAGTGAAAGGTCGAGAGTCCTCCAGAAATTTTCCCTGGGAATCATGTTGCACGCTATCACATACCTGAGAAATAATCTCGCCGATCATTTCCTGATTTGTTTTCTTCCACTCTATATTCTGGGGGGCAGGCCGGCCGCCATCCTGGGGGCCCAATTCTTGGGATTCAAGGTCCTTTTTCTGTTGCCTGTTATTGTCATGCTGGATACACTCCAAATCCCTTTTTTTTATCACATTTACCGAAGGGTATCACGAATCGCTCTGGTGCAGAAATTCAGGAAGAAGATAAGAAATAAGGAGAAAAACTTGCTCAACTCACGGCTTTTTCGCTGGGTGCAGATCATGGGAATGCCTGGAGTTGTGGCTATAACGATGACGCCGCTTAAGGGTTGCGGCATGTGGAGCGGAGTCTTCTTGTCGGAGATTTTGGAACTGCCGAAAAAGAGGAGCTATCCCCTATTGATTCTGGGCAGCATATTAGGCTGCGCCCTCATTTTTTTCGTGGGCGAAGTGGGTTTTCATTTGGCGGGAGTCTTCTGATTATCTGAGAGACGACCCCCATTTCGACTTTTTTTGTGAGGGGAGAGGAAAAATATGCCAGTCAACCTAAAACAAAATCTGCTGGTCCATGCGCTCAGTATGTTATTTGCGTTT
>Ga0315542_1000318_pt1 | contig 29521 bp, 20 predicted proteins | sample SalMarSW160120MG_FD_202541 | JGI IMG/M metagenome (GOLD analysis project Ga0315542, IMG submission 202541) | Salt marsh sediment microbial communities from the Plum Island Ecosystem LTER, Massachusetts, United States - Salt Marsh Sediment SW1601-20 ... | reverse complement strand
ATAGAAGTATCGGAAGAAATTTCTATTGCATTTGTATGGACATAATCTATATTCGGTTGTGTCAAATCAACACCAACGGCATCTGTGATCTTAAAATGATCAAAACTTCTCCATTGAAAAATTACATTCCTATCTTTATCCAATTCTTGTATAACTATACCCATTACATTTGCAGCAGTATCTCCTCCTGTTACTACTGTATCCATATTTACAGTCTCATAATCGTCTCCAATTATAAAATAATTACCATTTGGTAAAATTCTAAGTTCATGCAAATCTGTTTGGTAGCCATTCCCACAAAGTAAAGTATCAACAGTTTCGAAAGATGTATTCATTCCGTAAAATTGTTTTGTATATAAATTATAATAGGTTATTAAACCATTTGGCTGTAATTTAAAATCATAACAATTCTGAGCTATACTTTTATAATAAAGCGGAGTTCCGTTATTATCTGCAATAATTATATATTTCCCATATTTTGTTGATAAAACTGCATAATTAGCTAAAAATATGTAGCCCCCGGAAGGATTATTAGATTTTGCTACAGTAAGAGTTGGGAAATCCGAAGGCAGATCATTTATATTAGTTACTTTATGAAAACTACTATTAATGTTTGTATTTATACTCTTCTGGATAATTGGAATATTCTTATTATGAGATATTGTAAAATGAAAACTAGTATCATTTACAGGCAACCCCGATTTGGTCAACAATCCATCATTTATTTTTACACTAACCACTTCACCCGGTTTGAATTCAACCGAGGGTTTAAATATTACCGTTCTTTGATCATCTGCAAGGATTACACTTCCTAGATGCTCGCCGCTAATAGATCCTATAACAACAAAAAGAGAAGGCGTATTAATGCTGGCGCGGTCGATTAATTCCCTAGTACGAATTATTATGCTGCTTTTTGCATTTACATATAATGCCCCCGGCAATGGTGAAGTATAAATAACTTTTACACTTTGCGTTTGTTTATTTATTTCCGATTTATTCAAGTAATTGGATTTTCTTACTCCAAAAGAAAAGTAGAAGCTACCGGATAGTATTAACACAGAAATAATTTTAAGATAAAAATTTTTCATTTAATTCTCCTATTAAAGAAATTGCAGCGCAAAAATTTATATCTGGACTCTTTAATTTGAATCTAATGAATTGCATGCATATGGATTTAGTTGAAACAGCAAATAATATTAATAACCTTATTTAATAAATAATCTTACAATTTATCAAAAAAATTTTAGGTTAATTTTTAATGATATAATAGATTTGCAATAATAACTCAGGCAAGCTGACAATTAAAGGTATAACGTTGATAATTTATAATTATAAAACCATGGTCTTTTATAATTTTACAATATTACTAAAGGCAAATAACAAGTTTTTTTAAATCGACCGTAATATTCAATATTTCAATTTAATCTATATAACTTTTTTAATAAACAAATTTCAAAGAGCAGAAAGAATAATTAAAATCTATTATGTAATGGACATAGCTTAAATTTTAAAATTAAGCTGAATTTATTTTTCAACATTTTATCCAAATTTAACTAATTTACCTTTGAAAATAAATTAATAATTTACAATTTTAGAAAAATTAATTTCACTTAATTAAGGATGGATTTTTATGTTAATTAAACCATCAGCAACGTATTTTATAGTTAAAATTTTAAAAAGCATCTTAATTATTGAAACTAAAACTTCCCATTGATTAACTAATTTTAATTTATTATAGTATTTGTGAATAAACTTTAGAATTATTTATTTGGATAAATTCAGAAAAACCCGGGGAGGAAATATGAATAAAAACAAAGTTAACGGTTATGTAGGCGCTTTTATTTTAGGCGGTTTGGTCGGAAGTTCGATAACATTCCTTTTAAGTCCTTTTAGCGGAAAAGAATTCAGAAGAAAAATAAATGAACAAATTGATAACTCGATTAAGAGGGCTAAACAAAAAGAATTAGATATACTTGATAAAGCAAAAGCTTTTTCGAACGACTTGGTTCTAAAAGCAGAACAATTGGTTGCATTAATCGATAAATATTCTGCGGGAACATATCTGGCCCCTGTTGAAAAAGTCGAGAAGGAAATTATTAGCTTTAAAGCCGGAGTAAATGCGGCAATAAATTCTTATAAAAAAGGAAACGGGAAAGCTAAAGAAGAAGACACAAAAGTAGAAATTGTAGAAGACATCTTCCCTGAATACAATAATGAAAAACTACCAAAACGCGAAGGGATGAGAAAAAGAAGCCGGCGGAAATAATTTAATAGTTCAAAAATTATTATAAATATTGATTTAAATTTGAGATACCCTTAATCTCTTCGGTTTACAAGCGCTTAAGTATTACAATAGAAACATCATCTGAGGCAGGAGCGTTGCCGGAAAAGTAATCTATCTCATCCACAATCGCCCTGCCCATTTCTCCCGCATTAAGATTTTTTATCTTCGGCAGGTAGTTTATCAATCTTTCCATTCCAAATAATTCCTCATTTTCATTTTGCGCTTCCGTAACACCATCAGAATAAGCTATAAAAATATCACCGGAATTTAAATTCAGCATTGTTTCGGAATATTTAAAACTATCCATTAGTCCTAATGCCGGTTCGCCTTTCATCAACTCGGAAATACCTTCCTTATTTATTAGAATCGGGGGTAAGTGACCTGCATTAATAAAACGCAATTGACCGGTATCCGGAATTAATTCGGCATATAACATAGATGCAAACAGGCCTGGAAGACTGTCGCGATGAAAAATCTCATGAAGCTTTGAGCCGAAATTGGATAAGTACTCATAATCCGGCGCTAAAGCTCTAATAGTTGCCTGCAGCTTTGCCATTAGTAATGCAGCTTTTAAACCTTTTCCCGCAACATCGGCAATTACTACTCCAATACTTTTTTCTTTAATCTTAAGAAAATCAACAAGATCTCCTCCCACTTCGTTTGCAGATTTTGTAAACAACCAGACCGACCAGCCTGGAACCAACGGATTCTGCTCCGGCAGCAAAGACTGTTGCAATTTTCTTCCTGCTTCCAGTTCATCTTTTGCCAGTAATTTATCCTTTAATTCGAGCATTAGTACGAATAAAATAATTATTCCGCCTATTATACCTTGATTATTAGTTACTGTTTGTCCCGAATTAACTTCGATTGTTCTGCCGCTTAGTAAAAAAATAACACCGATTAATATTAAAATCCTTCTCAAAGGTGTCAGCCGGACAAACATGTTTTTCAAAATCCATAATGCTTCAAATAAAAAACGTTTTACGCGGCTCATATTTTCCGAGCGTTTTTTCTGCTCTTCATTAATGTAAAACTTTTTTAAGTCCCTGTATTCTTTATTTAAATCATTTTTGAAGTTTAAATGACTTAAATCGTCCCTTAACACTTTACCTATTCCGGGTCCGGATTTTTGCCATTGTTCACCTGAGTTCATATTTATTCCCTTTTTTGAATGGAAATATTTAAGGAATTAACCAGACACATAATTTTATAAAATTTTTAATTGACCAAAATAGAATCCGGTATTAACAGCGGTTGTAAATTTCTATATTAAAAAGAGATCTAAAAAACCATTAATAAATTAACTAAATCTTTAAGAGGCGTCAACCAGGATATGATAAACGGTCAGGAACTTTTTATGAAATATTAGAGATGCTTGTATTATAGAATTTCAACAGCCTTATAAAATCACCTATTTAAGAAAATATTTGTTCAAAGTGATGCTGCATGTGAGCAAAATAATCGTTAATTAAGTATTCCAAGGTTGCAGGCTCATCAGGCGGGTGTTTCTCAAAGCAGATTTTGTCCAGATTGTGTTCGTCTCTCGGTTCGCTTAGTATTTCTTCCGGGATCGCATCTATAAAACGGAGTATATGTTTATTATATGTTGCCCACAGTGTAATTAAATCCTGCCATGATGAATCTTTGTAATTCTGAATCTTAACCCAGCCATTTTGATCGTATGACTCAAAAATTAATTCCTGTGTTAGAATAGCATTTACGAATCTCGAATGATTATTTGCAGCTGAATCTATCAAATGGCCGAGCACTTCTTTTCTTAACCACTTACCCGGGGCATACGAAGTATTTGCAAAATCATCATTCATGTCTCTCAAATTAATCTCGGTGGACTCAATAAAATCTTTATAATATTCAATAAACTTTCCCATTCAAATTTCTCCATATTATAAATTTGACATCAATTTTTCTTAATTTATCTATACTAAGATAATAATCAGATAGCTGTAAAAGAAAAATTTTTACAATATGTCTACGATTTAAATTTAAATAATTTTTTTATCAATCTGATTCACTGTACTTCTTTTCTCCGGCAGTAATTTTAATTTGAAGATAATTCTGTTTCGGCGGAAGCGGACATGTTGCATATTTCGTAAATGCACATGGCGGATTATAAGCCTTATTAAAATCCAAGATTACTTTCCCATCGGGTCCGGGCATATCGGCATATAAAAATCTTCCGGCACCGTATGTTTCATCACCGTTAGTTTCATCCGCAAAAATTATAAATAATTGATTTCCCTCTATAAGCGGATCCAATCGAAACTCTCTACCCTTTATTGAGAATACAAGTGATGAAGCTACTGTATCTTTTTCAGTTGTTCCTATAATACTTTGTACGGTAATAATCTTAGGCGGATTGTTCGGGACATATTCGGCAGTTATTTTCCAATCTTCGTTAATGGGGAACGTATCAATTCCTTTAAACTCTCTTAAAAGCGGCGCATTCAAATCCCGCACTCTTACCCCGTACATATTTCCCCGTTTAATTATAAACCATCTTAAATAACCAAGACTAAGTACCGTAGGATTTCCGGAATTATCATCCTGCAGGATCATTTCTGATACCGGCTGACTATTACAGAAGACTCTTGCATTCGGCTGTATATTTACGGTAACAATGCCATTCTTTAAAGTAAAAGTGCCGATAACCCCCGGTGCCATCCCCCTTGGAAATACAATATCATTTCCAAGATCGGTACCGAATTTATTCTCACCGGGTTTTAACCAATACAAACCGACTAAATTCAACCATCCATTCTCTTCTTTTAAATTTTCAATTCTTTTCTTATGCCATTCTTTGATGGATGCTATATAAGACGGACTTCCTTTTTGTTCAAGATTATTATTTCTGCAGCCGGTAAATAAAAGTATAAATAAGAATAAAACCGGTATTCCAGCTTTAAGATATTTCATTATGTGTCTCTGAAAATAATTCAATTAAAAATCGTGGAAAAAAGTAATTGTTTAAAGTTGAAAATTCAAATTATTAATCATCCCTGACTATTAAATTATCTTAAACTTACCAAAAAATTCCGGCATTTTTAAATTCTAAATAATTGACGCTTTATTATTTCTAATTCAGGTTTATTTTAACAACCGAAGATGTGATTTATTAACCGTTCATCAAAATAATAGGAACAAATATTCATGCGATATGTATTATTATTCAAGAAGAAATAGAAATTAAGACTCAAATTAGTTGCATAGATATAGGGGGCTGATATGAATAAATCGTCTCTCGAAATTTTTATAAAAAAATTAAACAGTATCGGCAGTGAGAGCATAATTACAATTATGACTCCAATTTCGAGCACAACCTTTTTAAATGCTAATGATTCGCGCGATGAACTGCTGAAAAAAATTGAAAAGAGTAAACGTACTTTCTACCCTGTTTACAGCGAAAGCCCGGAAAATATCATCGGTATAATCCATATTAAAGAAATTCTGATAGAAGCTTTAAAAAATTCAGTCTTCGATATTAGGGAAGGCTTGCACGAGCCTATATATTTTAGTGAAAACAACAGCATACACCAGGTTTATAATATTTTTGTTCAATCTAATACCGGAGCGGCTTTTGTAGTAAATAAATTGAATAATATAATCGGATTTATTACACTGAAAGAAGTAACACGTTCAATATTAGGCAGTCTAACTATTTATGAAAATTTGTATGAATCTTATCAAGATAAGAAAACCGGCGGGACCTAACTTGTTTAATGCGAATATTAAAAAATATGTCCGTTTATAAAATTTTCAAAAGAGCATGATATCAAAATTGTAAATGTTCTATTAAAATTTAGTTTTTAAACAATTAAATTTTTATTTAAAGAGGCCAATTCAAAAAAGGCGAGCTGCTTACTGGGTTTGTGTGTTCTTTTTTAATTTACTTTTAATTTTAACCAGGAGTTTTTCAGCCCAGGGAAATTCTGAGGCTAAAATTGTAAGACCGGCAGGTATTACTAAAATGGCTGGGCCCGGCGTAACAATTAATAATATACCAATTATTATAACCGTAAAACCTAAAACAGCAATAATTATTTTTCTTAACTTTTTTTTAGTTTTTTGCATTACAACCAGTAACAATCGATAGAAAATACTTTTAGCAAAGTTCAGAACAAATTTATAACCATCCGCTCTGACCTGTTATAATCTGTAATCTTAAGAAACAGGGTTTTCAACTTAAAATTAAAATGAATAACTGTCAATTAAAAAATTCAACAAAAATCCATAAATGACGATTTTTAATTATTTTCGCATGTTTTAAATGGTATGTTAAGACTTTAGTTTCAATATTAAAGTTTAAAAATTTGTTGCTTTTGAAAAGATATTTATAGGTTGAGATAATCTTTCCCAATTAGATAAGTACAAGACACCCGGTGTTTTTAAAACACCGGGTGTCTATAAAGAGCACAGTTTTTATTACCTAAGTGCAGATTTGGGATCGCTTACTTTGGGAATCTTATACCAAATTTTATCAAGAAATTCCATTTCTTCTTCGTCTAAAACCAAATCAAGTGCTGGTAAGCTTCCATCGAGATGTTCCGGTTTACTTGCGCCAACAATGGCGGATGTAACCGCAGGTTGATTTAATACCCAGGCAACCGCAACTTGTGTAAACGGTTTGCTCCTATCTTTAAAAAATTCTTTCATTGAATCAACAGCATCAAACTGCGCTTCCTGCCAGTAGCGTGCGCGGTAAAGCTTTGCTGCATTGCCGAGATTAAACCGCCCTGTCTTTTCCGGTTCTTTAGTTCTGTCGTGTTTTCCGGTTAAAAATCCTCCGGCTAAAGGATTATAAACTATTATTCCGACTCCTTCTTCACGGCAAAGCGGAAATAGTTCTTTTTCAAATTCACGAAATAATATATTATATCTCGGCTGAACACAATCAAACCTTGCAATATTTAATTTATCGCTTATCCATAATGCTTTTGTTAATTGATATGCCATATAATTGCTGCATCCAATATACCTGACTTTACCCAATCTTACCAAGTCATCAAGTGCACGCAGAGTCTCATCCAATGGGGTGTTAGCGTCATAAAAGTGAACCTGGTATAAATCAATAAAATCTGTTTTTAATCTTTTTAAGCTGGCATCGATTGCATCCATAATATGGCGGCGGGAAAGGCCCTGATCGTTAGGCGAATTACCCATTTTACCGTTGCATTTTGTAGCAAGAACTGTTTCATGCCTTCTGCCGGGATGCGTATTAAGCCAATTGCCTATAATAGTTTCTGTTGCGCCAACCGTTTTAAGATCGGGAGGAAGCGGATAAACATCAGCGGTATCTACAAAGTTAACACCTGCATTCCATGCACGGTCAAGAATTTCAAACGAAGTTTTTTCATCGCATTGATTTCCGAAAGTCATTGTGCCGAGACAAATTTCACTTACCTGAAGCCCGGTTCTTCCCAAACGCTTTATTTTCATATTTATCCCGTAATTATTTTAATTCGTTGTAAGGAATATATTACATAAATTTTAAACTGTTAAAACAGTTAAATTATATAGAGTTTTTTTATTAACGCCGGGATTAATCCCGGCGTTAATGATACAAGGCCTTATTTGTAACCGTTTTAACGGTTTATGATCTAACTGCTTACCGAAAGGTAGATTCACAAAACCAGTTTTTTCCTAAATTAATTTTAAATATTTTTTGCAAAAAGTCCGGTTAATCTTATCACCTCTTCATAAAAAAGTAGTTCATTCTTAATTACCGGTTAAAATTTGCGGGGGGATAAGTTTTAATCAAATTTAAACTTACACTGTATAATTATTGTCCTATATTATAATTTGTTGCATATTCAAGCAATATTTTTTCAATACGGTATTGAAAATTAAATCAGCTATTACAATATTTTGGTTAGTAAGTCTATTTCATATAAAAAGTTAGGGATAATAATAAGATAAGTTTAATTAATTTAAATTATATTAGATCATCCGAATACATATAAATCAAGAATTTTGAAATAAAAAATATATAATACATACGGAGTTAATATGGAAAAGAAAATAGTAGATCCTTCGGAGTTATACCGGCTGCCCTGGACTTTACCGGATAACGGTATTTCATGGCTTGAACCTACTGCCCGCTGCAATTTGAATTGTTACGGATGTTACAGGAAAAACATTAAGGATTCTCATAAGTCAATGGAAGTTGTAAAACATGAACTTGATGTTTTTCAATCTATGAGAAAAACAGACTGCATATCAATTGCCGGCGGAGATCCATTACTTTATCCAAATATTATTGAACTTATTGCGGAAATAAAATCGCGCGGTATTAAACCAATAGTAAATACGAACGGTATTGCATTAACTAAAGAACTGCTTCATGATTTGAAGAAGGCCGGCGTTTTCGGATTTACATTTCACATAGACAGCAAGCAGGGACGCGGGCGTGGTCCGAAATGGGAAGGTAAAAACGAACTTGAGCTAAATGAACTTAGGCTTCATTATGCCGAGATGCTCGCTGCAGAAGGTAATATTTCATGCTCATTTAATTCAACCGTATACGGCGACACTTTACATTACGTTCCGGAATTAGTTGAATGGGCGCAAAAACATATCGACATTGTTAATACAATGGTCTTTATTTTATTCAGATATATTACTCCCGATTTACCTTACGATTTTTATGCCGGCGATAAAAAAATAGTCTGGGATGAAATACATTATCATTCAAATAAAGAAGAAGTGACCAATTTAATGGCACCGGATATTGTTCAGGAAATCAGAAAGAAATTTCCGGATTTTAAACCCGCAGCTTTTTTGAATGGCACTCATAAAGCAGATGATTTTAAATGGCTTCTAACCGAACGTATCGGAAATAAAGATAAAATTTTCGGATACCTGAACAATAAGTTTCTCGAAATGGTAATGACATTTTATCATTACAGATATGACCGTTATTTATCTTATGCTTCGACAAAAACTTTAAGCACAGGCAGAACAACAATGTTCAGTCTCTGGCCGTTTAATAAGGCTGTAAGATCATCTTTTAAAAAATATATGGGCTATCTGGCTGCAAATCCTTTTAGAATCTTCAAGAAAGTTCATATGCAGTCAATCATGATTATCCAGCCTGTAGACTTTATGGCAAACGGTGATCAAAGCATGTGCGACGGATGTCCCGATATAACAGTTTGGAAAGATAAGAACGGTAAAGATCAATTAGTATGGTCGTGCAGATTGGAAGAAGCCATGGAATACGGAGAATTCTTACATACTGTGCCTAAAAAGACAAATGATAAAGAAAAAGAAGTTCATGTAAACTAGTACACTTAATTAGTAACTGAAGTTATGAAATTATCATGCTGAACCAAGTCATCCTGGGCTTTGCCGCAGGCATTCCTTCGGAAGACCGGGGATCTGCAATTGATTCATCATCTGAAGTTAGTAAAAAATAAAGATACCGGATCAAGCTTCTTTGCGGTTAGTACATAAGTGTTAACTTAACTTTTGAAAATATAAGTATTATTGTGTTACATTATATTGTTATTTATTCTAATCTGCTTAACATTGCACTCCTAACGGAGTGCCGGTTTCTTTGTCATTTGATCTTTTTACAAACATAAAACTCCTATGGAGTTTTTAATTGACTCCGATAGGAGTCATATGTTTGTAACTAGGAAGAAACTAAATTTAAATGAACTCCGTTAGGAGTTCTATGTTTTAACTAGCATAAATTTTAATAACTGTAATTTTTTTATATAAACTGAATTACAGTAATACCTAATATAATTAGGTTAATGCCAATGTTTGGTAAGCAGGTTCAGTCTGACAATAACTGGTTTTTCGGATTATACATAGCTTCAGTAATTAACATATAAAATTTATTTGTGAACTGAACAACCATTCTTTGACTTAAAAGTTTTTAATTTGTTTCCTAATGATGAGTTTTGTCTCATAAAATTTTAGGAGACGAAAATGAAAAATTCAAAATATCATAATCTTGTAGAAAAATTATTAAATCTTGCAGATGTAAAGATTAATGGTAACCGTCCATGGGATATTCAAGTTCATGATGAGAGATTCTATAAAAGAGCAATAACTGAAGTAGAATTGGGACTTGGGGAATCTTACATGGACGGCTGGTGGGATGTTGAAAAGCTCGATGATATGATTTATAAGATTCTGCATGCCGATCTTCAGAATAAAGTTAAAAGAAATTACAAAATAGCATTGCAGCTTGCCGGATTCTGGCTGATAAATATGCAGGCAAGACACAGAGCATTTATTATAGGCAGACGGCATTACGATCTAGGTAATGAACTGTTTAAAAATATGCTCGATAAAAGAATGAACTACAGCTGTGCCTACTGGAAGAATGCCTCAAACCTAGATGAAGCACAAGAAAACAAATTAGATTTAATTTGCAGAAAACTCTATCTGGAACCCGGAATGAAAGTTCTTGATATTGGCTGCGGGTGGGGAGCATTTGGTAAATTCGCTGCTGAAAAATATAATGTTGAAGTTGTAGGATTAACCGTATCAAAAGAACAAATTTCTCTTGGGAAAATATTATGCAAAGATTTACCAGTCGAATTCCGTCTTCAAGACTATCGGGAAATAAATGAAACTTTTGATCGAATTGTTTCAGTCGGCATGATTGAACATGTCGGCTACAAAAACTACCGTGAATATTTTAAAGTAGCAGACCGTTGTTTAAAAGGTGACGGTCTTTTTTTATTGCATACAATAGGTGATATAATATCCCGCAAAAGCACTGATGCATGGACTCATAAATATATTTTTCCAAATGGAATGCTGCCGTCAATTCCACAGCTTAGCAAAGCTATAGAGGGTTTATTCGTAATAGAAGATTGGCACAACTTCGGTGCTTATTATGATAAAACATTGTTGTCATGGTTCGAAAATTTTAACAGGAGCTGGGATTCCATAAAACAAAATTATGATGATAGATTTTATAGAATGTGGAAATACTTTTTAGTATCGAGTGCCGGATCTTTTAGAGCAAGAATAAATCAGTTATGGCAAATAGTGTTGTCAAAAAACGGAGTGCCGGGCGGTTACAATTCAATTAGATGAGTATAAGGAAAAACTTATGTCCGAAATATTAAAGAATAAAGTTGCAATAGTTACCGGCGGAGGCAGAGGAATTGGAAAGGCTATAGCAGCCGCAATAGCAAAAGAAGGTGCAGACGTTATTGTAACAGCAGCAATGCAGAAAAAGGAAATAGAAGAAACTGCTATGGAAATTAAAGGTAAAGCAATATTAACAGATATTACAAAACCAGATGAAATACAAAAATTAGTTAAAACAGTTTTAAAAGAATTCGGCAGAATAGATATTCTTGTTAATAATGCTGCCAGAGGAATGAAATTCGTTAATGAATCTTTTATGACTGAGCCAAAACCATTCTGGGAAGCTGATTCAAACAACTGGCAAATGGTTATTAATACAAATGTAAATGGAACTTTCTTAATGACGAAAGCAGTTATTCCTCAAATGCTGAAACAAAAGTTCGGTCGAATAATAAATATTTCCATTAATCTTGAGACAATGAAACGTAAAGGATTTTCACCATACGGTCCTTCTAAAGCTGCATTAGAATCAATGAGTACAATCTGGGCGCAAGAATTGGAAGGCACAGGCATTACCTTGAATGTTTTACTTCCCGGAGGCGCTACGCTCACCGGGATGATACCCGCAAATTTTCCGGAGGATAGAAAACGTAATTTGCTCAAACCGGAAGTTATTTCCCCAGCTGCAATTTATCTTGCATCAGATGAAGCCGGCAATATTAACGGACAAAGAATTATAGCGGCTGAATGGAATAAAAAGCACAGTATTAATAAATAAAGACTTCTGAAAAATTATAAAATTTAAGAATTGTCATTCCGACCGCAGGGAGAAATCTTAATTTTTGTTAAGATTTCTCAGTCATCCGTCGATTGACGGATTTCTCCAAAATGACAGATTAGAATTTTTCAAAGGCCACAAATAATTAATTACCTCTTCGGTCCATTCTTCAAACTTCCAAGATAAAACTAAATGAAAATATTTTGTGCTATGGATTAAATTAAAAATATCACTTTTATATTATCATTTATTACATAATAAATATTTTTAATGGAGGTGTAAAATGAAAATCAGGATGCCGAAGTTTATTCCATTTTTGTTATCGGTTGATGTAAAAGATAATATCCTTTGCCAAAATGTTGAATACAAAGACGGTGAAACAGCATTGGAAGGTTATTTGTGTTATGATAAATCAATAAAAAATAAAAGACCTGTTGTAATTGTAATGCATGAATGGAACGGCATCGGAGATCACGTTAAAATGCTCTGTGAAAAACTCGCACAGCTGGGTTATCTGGCCTTTGCAGCAGATATATACGGAAAAGGAGTTCGCCCTACTACTTTTGAAGAAGCAAAAAAGCAAGCAACAATTTATCGAAGTGATATTCCATTAATGCGAAGAAGAGCGAATCTTGCTTTCGAAGAAATTAAAAAGAATGAATTTGCAGACATAAAAAATATCGCTGTTATGGGATATTGTTTTGGCGGTGGTGTCGCCTTAGAATTAGCTCGAAGCGGTGTTGATTTAAAAGGAGTAGTAAGTTTTCACGGGCACCTTGATACGCCAAATCGTGATGACGCAAAAAATATAAAAGGTAAAGTTCTTATCTGCCATGGTGCTGACGACAGAGGAGTAACGCTTGATTCGGTTTTAAAATTTAACGATGAAATGAAAAATGCCGGCATCAACTACGAGATAGATATTTACGGAGGAGCTGTACATGCATTTACAAATAAGAATTCAGGTAACGATCCTTCCCGCGGAGTTGCTTATAATAAACAAGCGGATGAGCGTTCATGGGAAAAAATGAAAGAATTTTTTAATGAGGTTTTTTCTTAAAAAATCAATTTATGAATTTCGAAGGACTGATATTATTGTAACAAAAAATATAACATAAAGACATAGAACTCTGAAAGAGTGAAATAAAGACTATCTGATTTCTAATAATCTGTTTTAATTTTTAAAAAGAAATAAGCTGCAATTGTACCAACTAAACCGAGCAGTCCTCCGAAAAGGAAGGCTGCCGGAATATTAAAAATATCAGCAATTAATCCGAAAACAATCGGACCTAACACCTGCCCCAAACTTATTGAAGATGTGAATGCTCCGGTAGTGGAACCCATTCCGTATACTCTTCCCCTTTCCGTTCTTATAGCTACAGCAGAAGCACGTGAAACAGAACTGAATAATCCCATGATAACCGTAAGTAGAACAAACATCAGTATACTATTATATTCTGCAAATATGCACATAGCAATTGCGCTTATCCCTCCGCCAACCAAGATAAAATTTAATTTTTGTTTGGGATACTTATCAACAGCAAGACCGAAAGGATATTGGACAATTGAACCGGATAACATATAAGCTGATAAAATTAATCCTATGTTAGTCGTACTCATTGAAACTGATTTCACTGCTAAGACAGGAAAAAAGGTATTAAATCCCCATCTGTAAAAACCTCTTGTGCTCATGTACGTCATAATGCCAAGCATGGGCTTATCTTTAAAAACAGGTGAAAGAGATTTGAAAACAGGCGCTTCTTCTTTTTTATTCTTTTTTACAGCTAAACTTTCCGGTACAAAAAATATTATAAGCACTAAAGCCATTAACGATAAAACTGCCATAACATAAAAAGGAGTTTGTATATTAAATTGATCCGTGAGATAACCGCCTAAATAAGGTCCGGCAGCCTGCCCGGCGAAGAAAGACATGAAGAATAAATTCATATATTTTCCTTCTTTGCCTTTTGGTGTAATATCGCCAATATATGCCTGAGTAACAGGTGTTACTAAAACTGAAGAAAACCCTTGAATAATTCTAATTACAGTAAGAGTTAATGGAGAGGAAGCGAATACAAAACAAACAGAAAGTATAATAAAAAGAATTAAACCTATTACAATTAAATTTTTTCTACCATGCTGATCCGAGAACTGTCCGATGATTGGAGCAAATATTCCTCTTGATAATGCAAACCCGGAAAAGATAAGCCCCAATTGAATATTCGATGCATTCATACTTTTTGCATATAAAGGAAGGATGGGAGTAATTATCCCCAGGCTAAGCATCGAAATGATAGTTGCAATAAATAGGCTTATAAAAATCTGCTTTTTCATATATTTTTGAATGATATAGTGTAAAGATTAAATATCAAAGAATAGGTATTAATTTATAAGTTAAGTCACAAATTAAATAACTGAAATAAACCTTTAAACTTTTTGAAAATAAAATTATTAAAGAAAAACTAAGTATTTAAATTTAGATCAATATATATTATAGGTGTTAATGATAAGATTTATTCTTAAGGTTTATTTGACAGGCCTAAATATATTTTTGAAAGAGATTGAATATGTCAAAATTAGGTTTAGCCCTTGGGGGAGGTGGCGCCAGGGGTTTAGCTCATATCGGCGTTCTTAAGGTTCTGGATGAAGAAGGAATTAAGGTTAGCGCTATTACCGGCTGCAGTATGGGTTCAATTGCCGGAGGGCTTTATGCTTACTTCGGCAATTCAAAAGAAGTTGAAGAATTTATTTTTAAAGCTATAAAAGATCCTAAGTTTGAACTACTAGATATAGATGCCTTAAATAAAAATACAAATCATCCGGATAAAAATTATTTTGAACAATTTATAAATTACATCGGCGAACGACTTCATGCCATAAAAGCGCTGGGACGCCTTTCATATTTTGATAATACGGTTACAAAGGACATTTATCAAATGATCCCGGATGTAACTATTGAATCTTTAGGAATCAAATTCTCAGCTATTGCAACCGATTTAATTTCCGGGAAAGAAATAAATTTTACACATGGAAGTTTTAGAACCGCATTAAAAGCAAGCTCGGCAATACCGGGAATTTTTCCCCCGGTAGAATTTGAAGATAAACTTCTTGTGGATGGAAGCGCATCGGAAAGTGTGCCGGTGGGAAGAGTAAAAGAAATCGGAGCAGATAGAGTACTTGCTGTCGACGTAACAAGAAGCCTAAATATAGTCCGTCCTACAAATAACGTTCTAGATATCCTTTATAGAACTGAAGATATTACTTCTTACCACCTGTCTCAATTAAGGCTGCAGGAAGCTGATTTGATTCTTCGTCCAAACGTGAAAAAACTTTCGTGGGCTGATTTTGATAAGGCTGAGGAAATAATTAAAGCAGGTGAGATTACGGCAAGAGAAAATATTGATAAGATTAAAAAACTTGTCAAACGGAATTCATATCTTCTTGCAATGGAACAGTACGTTAAAAAACTAAAAGAAAAAAACTAACAACGAAATACTTCGAGAAATTTTTAGCCTTTCCCGGCTTCAATTATTCAAAATTAATATTTATTTATCGAGCCATGAAATATACGGGCTTAGAAATAGCTTGATTCCCGTTATTATCTGTTGCGACCACTACAATTTTATGCTTGCCTTCTTTTACATTAAACCAGGCCCAGTCAAAAGGAGCTTTAGTATCATATCCTAAATATTTATCATCACCGAAATATTCGACTTTTATTATTGTTCCATTTTTATCAATTGCGTTTGTATTTATAATAACGTTTGAACCAATAGTAAAACTGGTTTCGTTAATTGGACTTGTTATTTCAATTAATGGCTTGCTTGCACCTAAATGAGGATTATTAACTTTGATGTCGGGCATTTTTCCTGTATTCATAGTATTAATTAAAGTACCGGCAGAATCATCGCCGCTGATTTCCCAGCACATTATGCCGCCCAAATTATATGCTCCTTCATAATGTACTTTTAATGAAATTGATTTAGGATCATCAAGTGTCCAGAATACTTTTGTTTTAGAATTATAGTACCATGGCGCCAAAGCTAAAGTGTCCCAATAATATTTATATCCCATTGATCCAAGATTCTGCAGGTTATAATAATTACCGAATCCTTCCTTAAATATTCCCGAAGAATCTTTTGCCGGCTGGTACAATCCGTGATTAGCTGAATCAACATCAACCCAGTACTTACCGTAGAAAGCAGCGCCAGGAATAATTTTATAACTGCTGACACCCAAAGAATCGATAAAATATTTCACCGACCTATCTAAAGAGTGTTCCATTCCGTTATCTGTAGAGTCTTGAGGAGAAGATAAAAGATTGGTATGATGTGCTGTAACCTTATTCCAGCTTCCGTGAAAATCATATGTCATCAAATTTATCCAATTTAGATATTGCTGATCTGTCTTGATATCATAATTTTCAACATTTGGTTTATCGGCCGGAATTGCAGCTGTTAAAATTAAAGCCGGATTTATTGCATCAAACTTCTTTCTGAACAAAGCAAGTAACGCAGTCAAATTTTCCTTATCATTCTTATTATTATGAATTCCTTCTGCGCCGCCTTTAAGTGGAAATTCCCAATCAATGTCGATTCCATCAAAAATGCCTGCAGCAACTCCTTTACCGCCGGCATTATTAACTTCAGGTAAATTGCCTAAAATGTATCTGTTAATTACTTCGTCAACAAATTTTTCTCTTAGTTCAGGTGTTAAAAGAGCATCGGAAATATATTTAGAACCTCCCCACCCGCCGATAGAAAGTAAGATTCTTAATGCTGGATGTCTGGTTTTTAATTTTTTTAATTGATTAAACTGTCCCCGCAGCGGCTGAGTTGAATCATCTGCCACTCCGTCAATACTCATTTTAGAAGTATAGACCTGCTGGTAAGCTTCATACGCATTTTTAAAGTCCGGGATAATATTTCCATCGGCATCCGGTTTAGGTTCACAGAATGCATATATTAAAACAGTGACCTTATCTGCAGAACCGATTCTTTCCAAATCTTTTGCATAATAATTATGTTCAACACCCCATTCAGGATAATATGCAACAACTTCTCTAGTCTGTGCAATTGAAGCGAATTGAAATGATAAAACTATTAACCAGAAATATTTTAAGGTTTTACTAAACATAATTTTCCACTCACATTGAGAGTAATTTTTTGGATTCAAATATAATAGTTTTTATTAACCCATTAATACAATAACATTATTTACACTGCCTTCTTTTTGAATAGGAATAATATTATTAACTTTTTCTCCGTTAAGTGTAATTGATTCAATTCCCTTTTCCACACCATTTGGATTTTTAACTTTGATATTATATGTAGCTCCGCGCCATTTTCGTATTACTTCAAATTCTTTCCAATCAGACTGAACACAAGGATCAATTTTTAATCCGTTGTAAGCCGGTTGTATTCCCAGAATATACTTTGTAGCAGCAGTATAAAACCATCCGGCAGAACCTGTAAGCCAGGGATGCCTTGCTCTTCCGTGCGCAGTATGATCTTTCCCCATAATAAATTGACAGTATGAATACGGCTCAGCTTGTCGAGTTTCGATAATATCATTTTGATTATAAGGAAGTATTGCATCATAAAATTTCATAGCTCTATTTCCTCTTCCCAACTTGCATTCTGCAATAACCGCCCAGGGGTTAGGATGACTAAATATTGCAGCATTTTCTTTAATACCTTTATAAACGCGTGTAACGTAACCAATATCATCATCAGGTTGAGAGTATGCGGGCCATAAAAGATGAAGCCCATATTTTGAATAAAGATGTTTATCTACTGCATCCATACATTTTACCGCACGATCATCTGAAGCAACACCGGAATAAACAGCCCAGCTTTGACTATTTAAAAATATTTTACCTTCATCACTTTCTTTAGTACCTATTTTGATTCCCTTTTTTGTGAATCCTCTTATATACCATTCTCCATCCCATAATTGTTCTTCACATGCTTTCTTTACTTTCGCTACAATGTCCGAATATTTTTTCACGTCATCAAATCTTTGCAATTGATTAGCGGAATCAATAAAAATTTGAAGAGCCCAATAGTGCATGAACGAAACCATAGCACTCTCACCGCCTCCTAAATTAAGGCAGTCATTCCAATCTGCTCTTAAGCCCTGACATATTCCGTCACTTCCGATATACTTTGCGGAAAAATCTAAAATTTTTGTTAGATGTTCATACACAGTACCCTCACCGCCGTCGGCATAAGGAATTATCCGATCAAAAAATTTCAGTTCACCTGTTTCAATAATCCATTCACAAATTGAAGCGACAAGCCAAAGCGCATCATCAGAGCAGACGTCTTCCATTCCGTGTACAATATCAGAAGGACTAGGAGTTGGCACAACCGTAGGCAATTTAACACCCGGAAGTTTATTTTCTTCAGGTTCAAAAACGGCAGGGTCAAATAGGTGGAGTCCATAACCTATACTGGTATGCCCTTTCAACAGTTGTATGATCCTGTATCTAGTCTTATCAGGATTAGTGTGAACAACAGCCATTATATCCTGAGAAGTGTCCCGGTAACCCAGCCCGACCCTGCCGCCAACTTCTATGAAGGAAGCAAAACGCGACCAGACGACACATGTCTCAGCCTGATAAAGAGTCCATGTGTTGATCATTGTATTAAAACCTTTATGCGGAGTTTTACATTGCAGAACTGATGTTTTTTCTTCCCAATAATTTTTTAATTCATGAAATACAGCATCAACATTTTTTAAATCGGAATATTTCTTTTTTATTTCGTAACCTTTTTCTTTTCTGGAACCGACACCAAGCATAAAAACAATTCTTGCTTCTTCACCCGGTTTAAGTGAAATACTTTTATGCAGTGATCCGCAGTGGTTGCCGCCCAATTCAGTACTGTTACTGCAATTACCTTGCTCAACTGCAATTGGATTTGATTCCGTTCTATAATTTCCAATAAACGAATCACGGACACAATCATAACTATCGGGATCAAAATTGGAAGCGAAGAAATGGTAAGTCCACGGCTCATAGAAAAAATCGTATTCTATTATTCCATCTTTATAATTTGAACCGCTTGCATACAAACTCATCTGTAAATTTTGATTATCAATCTCTACATGATGATAAGAAAATTCCACATAACTAAATACACTTAACTTGCGAGGTTTTTTGCCTTTATTTTTTATTTTTACATTCCAAATCTCAACGTCATCATCAACCGGAATAAAGATTAATTGTTCAGCTTCAATATCCTGGTAATCACATTGAAACTTGGAATATGATAAACCATGACGGCAAGTGTATTTGGCTTTATTAAAATCTTTTCCAACCGGCTGCCATGATAAAGTCCAATACTCACCGGTTTCATCATCTCGGATATAAACATAATGACCCGGCCTGTCTAATGGAGTTCCATTTTGCCTAAATCTTGTAATCCGATGATGTTCCGGAGATTTATAAAAAGAATATCCACCGGCATTATGTGAAATAACCGTACATAGATTTTTAACACCTAAATAGTTTGTCCATGAAACAGGCACATCGGGTCTATCAATTACATATTCTCTATTTTCATCATCAAAATATCCGTACTGCATTAATTACTCCTTACTATTTAAAAAACATTTAACCTGCTGCTTGCTCTTCTTTAATTTCTCTAAATGGAACCAGCCATGTTATTAAGAAAGAAGGTATGGTTGCAATCATTACCCAGATAAAGAAATGTGCATAACCAAGGTAATCACTAATAAATCCGCTTATCATTGAAGGAATCATAAAACCAAATTGCATTAGTGAGGTAGCAAAGGCATAATGAGCCATTTTATATTTGCCGGGTGCTATCTGCTGCATCATATATAAAGTTAAGCCGATAAATCCGAATCCATATCCGAAATATTCAAAAACAACTGCAATACTAATTACAAAAAAATTTGTCGGCTGAAAAATTGCGAGGTATGTATATACTGCAAACGGAATATTAAAAAATGCACAAAGTATTAATAAAGATTTTCTTAACCCTCTGTTTGCTGTAAAGTATCCTGCCAGAACTGAGCCTACAATAAATGCTAAGGGCGGAAAAAATCCGTATAAAGCTCCAAACTCTTCTGTAGATAAACCGAGTCCGCCATGAGCTCTGGTAGCTCTCATAAACAACGGGACAATCTTTACTGCCTGTCCTTCGGCAAATCTATACAAAACAAGGAATACAATTCCCCAAATGATATATTTCTTTTGAAAGAAAGTTTTTACGACATCTATAAACTTAGAGGAAGCTTCTTTGAATGTTTTTACATTTTGAGCTTTTCCTCCGGTAGGTAAAAATTTTAAATGATAAAAGCTAAACAAAATAAGAATTGCGCCGAAGGAGCCCATCACAATTGTCCAGGCAGGCTTAACGCCGATATCTTTTTCCAAAATCCCTGCTAATAAAACAAAGGCTCCTTGAGATAAAATTTTACCAACATTATAAAAGGCACCCTGCCATCCTACATACTCCGCCTGCTCCTTTTCATTTAGAACGGTAATGTATACTCCATCCGCAGCAGTATCATGTATAGCAGAGTTTATTGCAATCAACCCGAAAAAAATAATAGTCCATTCAAAATACGACGGAAGCTGCAGAGTTAAGATAAGAAGCCCAAAGCATATACCTCCTAAAAATTCTGTTGCAAGGACAAAATCTTTTTTTGTTCTGAACATTTCAAGGATCGGCCCCCAAAGAGGTTTAAGTGCCCATGGAAGTGTAACTAAACTAGTAAAGAAAGCAATTTCTGCATCCGATTTACCTAAACTTTTGTACATAAGTACAGAAACAACATTAACTACAACAAAAGGCAGACCTTCAGCAGTGTAAAGTGTTGGGACCCAAAAGGCAGGACTTCTTTTTTTTTCATTAACCTTGTGAGAAGCAATTTCTTCAATCAAAGCCTTACTATCCTTTTTGAATTATTTTTGGTAACCGGATATATTTTTAATAAAGTAAGGCTGCTATTTTTCAATAACAGCCTTGCTATTATGTGAGCTATCACTATTTAAGGAGAACCATTTTCTTTGTAATAATATTACTTCCCTGTCTTAAAGCATAGAAATAAACACCGCTGGCAAAATTATCCATATTTACAATATAATTGTGCTCGCCTTTGCTCATATAAGCATTGCTTACAACAGATTTAACTAATTGTCCCATTACATTATAAATATTTAATGTAACATTACCATCTTTAGCCAAACTGAAATTAATAGTTGTTGACGGATTAAAAGGATTAGGGTAGTTATTACTTAATGCAAACTTAGCCGGACCTTGAGCAGGAACTTGTTTTACTCCGGTTGGAGTTCCGGTGAACCAGTAAGGATCACCAACTTGCTTACTATCCGTGGAAGTTAATGTGGCCGAATATTTCAAATCATTGGAAGTGTATTCAGGAAGAGGCCAAGGCGGAGCTAGGGCAGTTCCATCCGTTCTCTGATAAGCATAATATTGAGTAGTAGCTGTACCGCCTCTAATAGCTGCTATCCAATCTAAAAGTCCATTTCCATCACCAGTTGTTGAGTTTCCATCAACATTAGCAATTCCAGATCCGAATTTAGGGTCTACATTTTGATTACCAGATTGTACGAAATTTGGATAAGCTGAGTTTCCGAACATAACAGCAGTTCCACTGTTCATGAATACAGGAGTAACAAGTGAATCATAAGCAGCAGTAGCAGTGTCATTCCATGTTGTATAAAAATTCAATAAATCGGAAGACCAGAAATAAGCATTATTCTTTACTTCAATTTTTCTAGCAGCCTCAGCGGCAGCACTATCAGCTGAATTTGAGCTTGCTTTGCCGATAAAGTTAGCTGTAGTAGCTGAATCTAGTGGTACAAAATTGATCACAGCTGGTATTCGCAATTGAGTACCTTTTTCATCCCAAAATCCTTTATATTCAAAATAAGCTTCCGCAACAGCATAGGTATTATAGAAAATATTATTATCAATTTTTGCATCTGTTGCTCTTTCTATCCAAACCGGCGCCTTTGCAGCATCGACAACATCATTATGAATGAATTCAAAATACTTTACAAAAGATGAAGCTAAAACCGGACCTGAAGCTACACACAGCATAGTATTATAATTCATTATAACCGTATCTGTAGGTGCAGTACCTGGATATTCATTACGAAGAACTTCAGGTATATAATATTGGGCATCTCCTTCAACTCCATTTCTGAACTTTGAATTTGTAATTTTAAATTTATCCCAATTTGCATTATAACCAATATCAAATTGAGTAAAATCATCAAATACACAATTATCTACAATAAGGCTAATACTGTCTGCGGAAACCTGTACTCCTTGCCCGGATTGGGTACTAACCGCATTATTCGGAGCAACACCCAATAAATAAAGGTTCTTTAAAATTACAGTTGATTTAGGTCCATTAAAAGTAAATTGAATTCCAGTAACTTGAGTACTCTGAAGAACATCGCTTTGAATACTAGGAAGTTTACCGGTTGTTGGATCTGGAACTCCAATAATTGATACTGATGAGCTTATTGTTATGGTAGCGTCTACTAAATAAGTTGAATCAAGCGAAACCAATTTATACACACTATGATTTTGAACACCATTAGTTTGATCCCCAGCAATAATTTGATCAAGAGTTTGACCACTTGCATAAACAGTCATTGTCCCACTTTGCGCAAAAGATTGTCCAGGTATTAGTATAAACACAATCATGCCCAGTAAAAACATTGATGTGAAGAAAGTTTTCATGAAAGAACTCCTTTCATATAAGATTTAATAAGTTAAATGTTCTAATTTTGATAGAATTCCTTAAGTCAACAATTCTATCTTTGACAAGATGAATTGCAGCTAAAATAATTTTTCACCTCCTTAATCATTTGCCGCTATTTTATATTTTTTAATAACTGCTAGTATTTATTTTATTTCAATTTTATTTTTATGCATAAATCAAAAGAGTATTTAAATTATAATTTCAAACGAAGTCCTAAATCAGCAGTTAATCCATAATTCTGCTGTGCCTGCGGAACACCAGTAGGTGCCTGGATTACCAAAATATCATTTTCGTTATTTAAGTTGCTTACATCGCCATAAACTTGTATTCCAAACCATGGTAGATCTTGCTTTGCAGAAAGGTCCCATCGTGTATATGCTAAAGTATTGGTTCGCAATTGTGGCCAGAAATTTACACCCGTAAAAATTTTATCTTGATATATCATAGAAATTCGTACTGAGAAACCTTCATAATCATATCCGAGAGATAAATTCGCAATATTGTTTGGCTGATACAAAAGGTCGGTTGTATAAGAATCATCAATATTCTCAAATTGGTTTCGAGTTCCAGGAACTTTTTGATAAGTAGAATGAGGATACTTTTCTTTGGAAAAAACCCGTGTATAGTTTACATCAAGAACTAATCCACTCAATGACCATGGTAAATACCAGAAATGTGTCTGCCAATCCAACTCAATACCATAAACTGTTGCCGGATTAGGGTCATTAATATAAGTATAAATAGTATAGGTGCCGTTGGAAGGGGTAGAAGCTAAACCTGGTGGATAGAACGGTAAAGCATTTGTTCCGGCAACAGTAAATGAATTAGAAAAAATCATATTATTTATTTTTTTGTAATAACCACCTATTGTAAAAAGGCCAATAGTGTTGTTGTCAAACGAAAAATTAATATCATAGTTGGAAGATCGTGAAGGTACTAATTGATAATTGTTATAATATATATTTGAAGCTAGTGATACGTCTATTCTTGGAATTATAGCAACATAATCAGGATATGCTAAAGTGTTTGTATACGAAAGTCGAACATCAAACCACGTAAATGGTTTATATTTCAATGAAATATCCGGCAGCCAGAAGCCATGATTTACCGTGAGAGTTGTGTCATAATGATTGTACGGGCCGCCAAGTGAAGATTGTGTATTTTCTACTCCTCGAGCTCCTGTGTAAGTAGTCCGCAAATTCTGGTAACGAACACCTGGAATTATCGTAATCTGCGGTCCAATTTGGATGGTTGCCATCGCATATAAAGCACTTTGATATTCATTGCCAATATAATTATTCGTTGTTGAATTAAAACGATCTATAAAATATCCCGCTGTTGGATGTTCAAAAAAAAGATTGCTGTTTTGTTTTAAAAAATTTGCCATATCAGAAAGCAATCCAAAATTTAGAGGATAAACCATTGAATAATTACCATCAAGAAACTTTCCATAATTGTAATTCTTATCTACGAAGGGCGACATTGGAATTGTAGTTGTACCTACATTTCCGGAAAGAAAAGGAAAATGTTCCTCAATCATTCTGTCCACTGTCAGAGCACTTCCCTGCCCAAAGCCTTGCGTTCCGGTAGTATTATATGTGTATAATCTTCTTTGATAATTATACATACCACCAAATTTGAAAACTGAAGTAATTTCATCAGAGATATTAGTATTCGCTTCCAAATCCAATGAAGCTGTTAGTGCGCGGGCGCCTGAGAAGCTGCTAGTGTTTGCAATTGAATTTAGAAAAGTCCCTGCTAGATTGTTATTTGCAGCCTTCTGAATATCTATTGGATTTAGATTAATTTTACCAGTAAAACCTGTTAATCCAGCTGATTGCTGTTGAAAAATAACATTCCAATCGTTTGGGTCTTTTGTTTCAGTATATGAATGAGAAAGTACCGCATTTACATGAAAGATTGGCAATTGATATTGCAAATGAAGTGCATTTACAATTACACTTAAAGTACTACGTGAATACGCTAGTGAGTAATTATGAATATTACTTCCATTTGTACCTTGTATTCCAAAATATTCACCACGATCTAGAATATCTGTAGTTCCACTGCTGAGAAAATTGGAAAACTTAATAGTACCATCCGGAAGTTTATAATCCAAAACAAAGGCACCATCGTATCGCTGTCTATCTCTAGGAATGTTATCTAAATTCAAACCATCAGTAAAGTATAAAGGGATTAAATTACCATCGTTTTCATATGCAGCACCGAATTGGTTTGAAGTGAGGTTTTTTCGCTCGACATCGGCTTGTACAAATATTCCAAGTTTATTGTCCAAAAATCTATCTTCCAAGCTTCCAACATACTTGTAATTATTATATTTGTTATATGCATTGGATAGGCCGTTATATCCGCCTTGAACAACAAAACTTAATACTGGTACACCTGGCTTTTTAATACGTGCTTCCCTCAACTCAAGGTTCACAACACCACCTATTACATCTGCATTCATATCAGGAGTTACTGTTTTAATTACTTCCATACTTTCAAGCATATTCGAGGAAATCATACTTAAATCAACGCTCTCATTATTTGGGTTAGATGATGTTAATTGAACTCCGTTTACCAATATTCTATTGAACTTTGGAGCCATACCACGAATCACTACTTCGTTGGCTTCCCCACCACTTCTAAGCACTGAAACGCCTGGGAGTCTACCAAGGGATTCTGCAGCATTAGCGTCTGGTAACTCCTGTAATTTTGCTGCTGACACCACATTCACAATTTTATTTGAGGAAAGCTGCTGGTTAATAGCCTGGTTTTGGCCGCTAGCCTGAGCAGTAACTACTACTGTTTTACTTTCAACTCCTACAGGTTCCAGTTTAAAGTTTTGTACTAGATGAGTATTTTCTTTTATAGTTACTGAGACCTCTTTACTTTTGTAGCCTAAATATGAAGCTCTTAGCTTATAGGTTCCTGAAGGAACATTTAGAATTGTATAATTACCGTTCGCATCTGTTGCCGCACCGATACTAGTTCCGATAAGAACAACATTAGCTCCGAGTAATGCTTCCCCAGAATTGGCATCACTTACCTTACCTTTTATATCCGAACCCGCAGCCTGTAATATTTTACTGCCTATAATAAAAAAGATAATTAGAAAAGTACTGAAAATTAAAGTATATCTATACATTTGAGACTCCTTTTATATTTAATTATTAAGAAAAGCTGTTATTTCTTAATATTTAATTTTAGTTTGGACTTTGCTGCATTTTATTTTCACTTCAATTGCTTTATTTCAATTCACTCATGCTTAGCTGTGTTTTGTTTTTTTCAATTGTCTCTTTAACAAAACCGCATACTCCTAGAATTGCTGCTTTACCATTCTGCAATCTCGATTTTAGAATTTTTACTTTTCCCTTATATAGATCCAACAGGTATTTATCCAAATAATGTTCAATTGGTTTTAATATCAATTCACCGGATTCGGATAAACCGCCGAATAAAATGATTGCTTCAGGATTAAACATGCACACAAGATTTGACAGCGATCTGGCTAATACTTCACCTGTATACTCATAGGCTTTTACGGCTATAGGATCACTTTTTTCGGCCAGTTCACTTATTTTTTTACTTGTTAAAGCATTAAAAGCTATATCACGTAATTCACTTTCATAATCAAAATAACAGAGAAAATTAAAAACTGTTCGTTTCAAACCGGTTGCGGAAATATAAGTTTCCAGGCATCCGAACTTACCGCAGCTGCATTTCCTACCGTTAACTTCTATAATTGAGTGGCCTATCTCTCCAGCCAGGCCGTTTTCTCCATATAATAACTGACCGTTTACAACTATGCCGCTCCCCAAGCCGGTACCTAGTGTTATTGTTATAAAATTACTCATCCCCCTAGCGGCTCCGAATGATCCTTCGCCTAAAGCAGCTGCATTAGCGTCATTCATAATTACAATTTGAGTACTGAAGTATTTCTTCATTTTATTAATAAAGTCTACTTCTATCCATTTCAGATTAACTGCTTTTTCAATTACACCCGTTAAGTGATTAACACTCGGCGCAGCAATTCCAATTCCTTCCAAGTTATACTTATCCGAAAATTTCTTAAAATCATTTTGTATTTTTTCGGAAAGTTTCAAAACAAATCTATCAACCCCATCTTCAGCATGAGTCTGGATTGAATTTTCAAATAGATAATTATCATTGGAATCAAGGAAGCCCCAAACTGTGTTTGTGCCTCCTATATCAATACCAATTCTTAAATTTCCTTTTTCCATTTTTATCTGTATAGTAATTAGATTATATATTAAATCTGCCTTAATTAAGAGAAATGAAACCGGATTCTTCAGATTTACTCTCTTCTTTATGAATAAATTATTAAAAAGGATTAGTTCGTTGAAACAACAAATTAAATCCTATGGTCAATAAATAAAAAACAAAATCTTACTAACCTGTTATTCTATAACCGTCAAATATTTCCTTGATAGCGAGAGTTGCTGCACCCAGAAGTCGCGGACGTATTTTTAATGAAGTCGGTAAAATTTTAATATTATTCTTTCTTCCGAAATAAGCTCTTTGCTTAACAACCTTAATTAAATCCGGATAAATTAAATCCCACACTTGAGTAATCCGGCCGCCGATAATTATTACATGAGGATCGATTGCTTTTATGATATTAGCAATTCCCAATCCCAGGTAGTAACCTGTTTGTCGTAAAATTTCTGTTGCAAGATCATCTCCTTTTAAGGCAAGGTCAATGATATCCTGAACCATATAATCAACCGACTGAACAACTTGTTTATGCTTTCTTATTGCATACCTTCTTACAATTGCCCTATCAGATGCATAAGCTTCCCAGCATCCGTTATTGCCGCAGCTGCAAAGTTCGCCGCCTTCATAAATTACCATATGTCCGAATTCACCGGAAGCCTGGAATTCTCCGTCAATCAATTTATTTCCCACAACAATTCCGGATCCAATACCCGGACCAATCGATAAAAAGACAAAATTAGATAAATTAATTTGATGGCTTCCGAACCAAAACTCGGCTAAAGCAGAGGCTTTAGCGTCATTTCCTATTACTATATTTTTTATTTTGGGAAAGGCTTTCTTTATAACTTCCCCTATGTTAAAATCCTCCCAGCCAAGGTTGGGCGCAAAATTAACTGTCAGATTTTTGTTATCTACAATTCCGGCTATGCTTATCCCGATACCATCTAATTCTTTAATTTTTAATTTATCACACAAGGAAAGTAATTCTTTAACACATTTTTGAACAAACTTTTCGGGACTTTGGGATTCACTGGTTATTGAGGATTTGCCAATAATACTGCCGTCAATATCGGCGATTGCAAAACGTGTAATTGAGTGGTCAATGTTGATAGCACCTACATAAAATTTCCCCAGTTTAAGATATAAGTTATAAGGATTTCTACCAACGTTCTGATCTTCATTTACCTGTTCATAAATAAGATCTTCATCTAACAACTCAGCAACAATACTGGATACGGTGCTTTTATTTAAACCTGTTAATCTAGCAATATTAATTCTAGAAATGGGCTGCATCTCACGAATCATATTTAAAATCATCCCGCGGTTTACACTGCGAAGGACTTTTGCATTTCCACCTATAACGTTAGATGAATCAACGTGCATAATATTATTTTGGTAAAAAATGTTCTATAAATTTATCTAATTAGTTGGTTGTCTAAACTAACTATCGAATATTAAGGAAATAATTTATCTATGTCAAGACTTTTCTTGAATTCTTCATATTTTATTCATAGAGAATTGGAATAACAAAGCCAATAAAAATTAGCTGATTTAATTAATCATTGCTAAAAAACCTTATTACTTTACATATTTAACGATCCAGTCGACCCAACGTTTGTAAATGTCCGTTGTTCTTACAATGTCATGCGGGAAATGCGTATCTGCAGGATAAGCATAAAATTCCGTATTAACACCGTTATCTTTTAATGCATGATACATCTCGTAACTGTTTACGATAGGGACATTAGGATCGCCAACATCGCCCATTATTAAAGTTGGGGCTTTAACATTTCGTACTAGTACAATCGGTGACTGATCTCGCCAAATATCCCAGTATTTTTTAACCCAGGGAGAACCGCCGAAGAAATAAATATCGCCTGTCTGATAAAATGAGATTGTGTAATCCATTACCCAGTCATTTAGTGCAGCACCTTCAACTGCGGCTTTCCATTTGTTAGGATAAAATCCGTTCAGCCAGGAAGTCATATATCCGCCGTACGACCAGCCGGTAATTCCAATTTTGTTTGTGTCTATCATTCCCAATTGTTCTACTTTCTTAATTCCTGCCATAACATCTTCGCCAGGACCTTTTCCGGTATTTCTGAATATTGCATGCTGGTATTTGTCTCCCAAATTAATACTTCCTCTATAATTCGGTTGAAAAACAAAAAATCCTTTTGCACTGAATAATTGGGCTAAAGGAGAAAATCTTATTGTTGAAGCTCCTTCCGGGCCGCCATGAATTACCAGTACCATTGGATATTTATTGCCCTCATTGTAATCAACAGGATATGTTAACACTCCGTCTTCATCAAATCCATCCGGACCGTTCCAATTTATTCCTTCTGTTTTTCCTATTAATAAACTATCTA
>Ga0315542_1000316_pt1 | contig 29544 bp, 28 predicted proteins | sample SalMarSW160120MG_FD_202541 | JGI IMG/M metagenome (GOLD analysis project Ga0315542, IMG submission 202541) | Salt marsh sediment microbial communities from the Plum Island Ecosystem LTER, Massachusetts, United States - Salt Marsh Sediment SW1601-20 ... | reverse complement strand
CCTTTTTTTTTTACGATCCCAACAACTCCTCGGCGTAATGGCAGGCGATGGCATGGTTAGGGCGCAGCTCGCGCAGCAGTGGCTCGTCCACGGAGCAGTTGTCGCGGGCGATCGGGCAGCGCGGGTGGAAGCGACAGCCTGAGGGCGGGTTGATGGCGTTGGGGATCTCGCCGGCAGGCATCGGCTCGGTGCGGCGGTGGCGCGGGTCCGGGACGGGTACAGCCTCCAGCAGGGCGCGCGTGTAGGGGTGCCCGGACTGTCCGTAAACATCCTGCAGCGGGCCGATCTCGCACAACTTGCCCAGGTACATGATGGCGATGCGATCGCAGACGTACTTGGCCGTCGCCAGGTCGTGAGTAATGAACAGGTAGGTCAGGTCGAACTCTTCTTTGAGGCTCATCATCAGGTCGAGCAGCAGCGCCCGCACCGAGACATCCGCCATGGCAATGGGCTCATCGGCCACGATTAATGCAGGGTTCGTCACCAGCGCCCGGGCCAACACCACGCGCTGGCGTTGACCGCCTGAAATCTGGTGGGGGAAAGAATTGTAGAAATTTTCCGGCGGTGCCATCCCGACTGCCCGCAGAATGTCCAGCACTCGATCTCGGCGAGCCTTGGGGGAGAGGTCGGTCAGATGAATGCGAGCCGGATGTTCAATCGCCTGCCCAATGGTCATGCGCGGATTGAGCGAAGCCAGCGGATCCTGGAAAACGATCTGCATGCGCGAGCGCATCAGGCGCATCTCCTCCGCCGAGAGGCTTTCCAGATCCACGCCATCGAAGATCACCTTGCCGGAAGTCGGCTCGAGAAGGTGCAGAACCAGGCGGCCAACGGTGGACTTGCCGGAGCCACTCTCACCGGCCAGGCCAAAGACTTCGCCCTTGCGGATGGAAAAAGTGACGCCATCGACCGCTTTTACGGCCGGGATATGGCCCCGGTTGAGCAGATTGGCGATAAAGCCACTTTGCACGGGGAAGTGCTTGCGCAGGTTCTCGACCTGCACCAGATCACCGTTGCTGGCCGCACTGCCGGGGGCAGACCCGCTGGTAGCGATGTCTATCTTGGTGGAAGGCTGCTCATCCATGACTCTTCTCCTTGCCCACAGCAGCCTCCTGGTATAACCAACAGGATGCCAGATGATCATCTTCAACAGGATCGAAAGCCGGTTCTTGCTCCCTGCAAACATCCATCACAAAAGGACAGCGCGGGTGGAAGCGACAGCCGGAAGGCGTGTGTATCAGATTTGGGGGGGCGCCCTTCATCTTATACAGTTCGCCGCCATCCAGCTTGATATTGGGCACCGATTGCAGCAAGCCCTGGGTGTAAGGGTGCTTGGGATCGGCGAAAACGTCCAGGACATCGCCAACTTCCGCCATCTTGCCGGCATACATGACCGCCACGCGGTCGGCGACCTCGGCCACCACGCCGATATTGTGGGTGATCATCAGGATGGTCAGGCCAAACTCCTTTTGCAACTCCTGGAGCAGGTCCAGGAATTTCGCTTCCACGATCACATCCAGAGAGGTGGTGGGCTCATCGGCGATCACCAGTTTGGCGCGCAGCGCCAGGGCCAGGGAGATCATCACCCGCTGGCGCATGCCACCTGACATCTGGTGCGGGTATTCGGACAGCCGTTCGCGGCGGATGCCCAGGCGCTCGACCAGTTCCTCAGCCCGCTTGCGTGCCTGGGCATCGGAGGTTTCCGGTTCATGGGTGTGAACAGTTTCAGTCAGGTGCTCGATGATGCGCTGGACGGGGTTGAGCGAGGTCATTGGATCCTGGAAGACCATGCCAATTTCGGCGCCGCGTACATCCGGCATCTCGCGCTCTGATAATTTCATCAGGTCGCGGCCATCGAACCATAGTTCACCTCCGGCGATGCGCGCCGGGCCGGTGTGCAGGCGCATCAGCGCCTTACCCAGGGTGGATTTACCGCAGCCGGACTCACCTACCAGGCCCAGGATCTCCCCACGACGGATATCGAGCGAGACATTGTCAACCGCCCTGACCGGGCCGGCACGCGTATTATATTCAACGGTCAGGTTGCGTATGGAATAGAGAATATCGTCGCTCATCAGCGCTCCCTCAGTTTGGGGTTGAAGATTTCCATCAGTCCTTCACCCATCATGGTGAATGCCAATACCACCAGCATGATCGCCAGGCCGGGGAAAGTGATCATCCACCAGGCAGTCTGGATGAAGCGCTGGCCGCGCGCCAGGTCGATGCCCCAATCAGCGAGCGTCGGTGGCAGACCCAGCCCCAGGAAGGACAGCCCGGCGCCGGTCAGGATGGCATCGGCTACGTTGACTGAGAAGATGATCGCCACCGAGGGGATCACATTGGGGAAGATATAGTAACGCAGGATCTCATAGGCGCGCGCCCCAATGCTTTTGGCCGCTTCGACATAGACCTCTTCTTTAACGGATAGAGATTGGCCACGTACGATGCGGTAGTAGGTAGGGATATACAGCACGGCAATGGCGACGATGATGTTCAAGATGCTGGGACCCAGGACGGCGGTGATGGCGATTGCCAGGATCAGACCTGGGAAAGCGTACATGCTGTCCATCACCAGGCTGAGCAGGCGGTCAATCGTACCGCCCACGAAACCGGCGAACAGCCCCAGGGGGACCCCAAGGACCAGGGCCACAATCGAGGCGCTGAAGCCGATGATCAGGGCGATGCGCGTGCCCCACAGCAGGCGGCTGAGCACATCCTGGCCGATATCATTGGTGCCCAGGATGAAACCACCTGCGTTCGCCGTCCCGCCGGTGATCGTGCCGGCTTCCTGCAGTGTTGGGAACTGGCCAGTTATGCTCTCGAACTCGGTAGACTGGATCACAGCCGCCTGGTCTTTACCGTCCACCACGGCCTGAAGTGCTTCTTCCAGGGTGGGGTAGCGATCGATGCGCGGCCGCAGGCGTAAGCCGCTCGTCCCCTGGAGCAACTGAGCGTCGATCTTCTGCGCTTCTTCATTCAAGGCAGTGGCGGTAGGCACGCCAGCGACCACGGCTACCCCGGCGCGCGGCGTTCCGCTCCCCACGGCCAGGTCTTTCAGCGACTTGACTGAAGAGCTCTGCGGCACCACCAGCATCGGAACGGCAGGATGTTGCCCTGGCGCCAGGAATCTGGTCCCGACCAGTGCATCCGGTGAATAGGGTGCGAATAAGCCGGGGAACAGGGCGATAATGATGAAAGCCGCTACCATGACCCCGGATAGGGTCACGAACCACCAGTCGGCGCCGTACCATTTACGAGCCTGCAAGATACGCCGCACAAAACCAACTTTTTCAAGTTCCGCCTCCCAGATCTCAGCCTCGGGAGGGGATTCGGGAAGTTGTTCTTGGATTAATGCCATGGTTTAATACCTCACCCTCGGATCGACGAGCGAATAGATCACGTCCACCGCCAGGCTGATCAATGCCACTAACATGGCGAAGACGGTGATCACGCTCTGGACTGCAGTGTAGTCGCGGGCGGAGATGCGTTCTACCAGGTAGCTGCCCATGCCAGGCCAGGAGAAGACCGTCTCGGTCAGCACCGCGCCGGCCAGCAGGATGGCAACCTGCAGGCCGATCAAGGTAATGACCGGGATCATGGCGTTCTTCAAGGCATGCCCGTAAACCAGGACTCGCTCGCGAATCCCGCGGGCGCGCGCCGCCGAGATATAGTCAGCCTGCAGCGTCTCGATCACATTAATGCGCGTCAGGCGCACGAAGACGCCTGAGAGAATCAACCCCAGGGTGGCCACCGGCAAAACCAGGTGTTTAAGGACAGAAAAGAAGGCTGGCCAGTTACCACTGATTAAGGCGTCAATTGAGTATACATTGGTACGGTGCACCAATGTAGTACCGATGATTGGATCGATGCGCCCGGCAATCGGTAGAACGTTGAGTTTCACGCCAAAAAAGAGCTGCAGCATTAACCCAAGCCAGAAAATTGGCAGCGAATAAATGATCACCGAATATATGCGCAGGGAATAATCCAGGGCGCGCTTGCGGCGCGAGGCCGCAAATGCCCCGGCGAAGATGCCGATCAACAATGCCAGTGCTGCAGCCGGTACAACCAGTTCCAATGTAGCCGGGAAACGTTCGCTCATCTCGTCGACGATCGGGCGGTGCCCGCCGACCAGAGAGTTGCCAAAATTCAAAGTGACCATATCCCACAGGAATCGGCCATACTGAACATACATGGGATCGTTAAGCCCCAATTGCTGTTTGATCTGGCGGATTGTCTCCGGGCTACCCTTGGGACCCAGGGCGGAGGTGACCGGGTCGCCAGGGATGATCCTCATCACGAAAAAAATCACTGTCGCCAGGATGAATATCATGGGCAAAGTCAGCACAATGCGCGTCAGGATGAAGCGGCGCAGGCCGACGGAACCCCGTATGAAGATGTAAGCCAGCAGCAAAAGGGACGGAATGCCGATGATTAGAGCAAGTAAAGCAATAGGTGCCACGAGTTTTTCACATAAAAGAAGATAAAAAGGGGGCGGGTTGTGCGCCCGCCCCCAGCTTAGACGCTAGAATTTATTGAGTCTTGGACAACAAAGCATAGTTGAAATCGATAGTGGGACCGATATTCAAGGTCTCCGGTGTTGGATACTTGTCCGAGCCTTTGATGTTGGAGCGGTAGACGACATTCTCCGGCACAAAGAACAAGGGCAGACTCACGACCATATCGGCGTAAATGTTCTGAGCTTGCTGGTACAGGTCGGCGCGCTTGGTCTGGTCGGTCTCACTATCAGCCTGCTGGAGCAGGTCAACCAGTTGCTTGGCCTGGTCGTTGATGCCAACGCCAGTGCTGCTGCCTTCCTGCTTGGTGGTCACATTGGTGCCTTCACCACCATTATAAACGAAGGGATCCAGGTAGTTGGATGAGTCGGGGTAGTCGAAGAACCAGCCCAACACGCCAGCGGCGTAGGATTCCCCACCGGTCAGGGCGGTGACGTAAGTACTCCATTCCTGAGCCTGCAGGTTCACCTTGATGGCGCCGGTGGCCTCGAGCTGCTTCTGGATGACCTGCATCCAGGCGGCAGTCGAAGCGCCGTAGTGCTCAGGCGGGTACCACATATCCAGTTGGAGCGGGTTGCTGGCAGTATAACCGGAGTCGCTCAGGTACTTCTTGGCGGCTTCCAGGTCAGGCGCGGCGTAAGTGGTGTCGAAGGCTTCATTAGCGCCGATGAATCCGGGCGGTACCATCGAATACAGCGGGGTCACGTTGCCGCCAAAGACGGTGTCGGCGATCTCGTTGCGGTCGATCGCCGAAGCGATCGCCTTATCCACATTCAGGTCATCGGTCGGTTTCATGGTGTGGTTGAGGACCAGGAAGCGGATGCCACCACCGTTGATGGCGCCAACCGTCAGGCCGGAGACACCTTGCAGTTGGCCGATCAGCTCGGAGCCCAAGAAGCGCCAGGCGATGTCGATATCGCCGTTCTGGACGGCCAAAGCCATGGTCTGCGGGTCGGAGAAGTATTTCACGATGATCTGGTCAACCTGCGGTTTGAGGTCACCGGTGTAATACTGGTTGGGTTCAAAGACGATCTGCTCGCCGGGGGTGAACTGGCTGATGTAGAACGGACCGGTGCCGTAGATGGGCGCCGATGGGAACAGGTTGCAGGCATCGGGGGTGAAGATCTTGGGATCGGAGGCGACGTAGGGCGCGCGCGCCAGGATCTGTACGAAGTACCCAACTGGAGCCTTTAACTTGAAGACGATCGTCTTGGAGTCCGGGGCGGTGATGCTATCCACGTAAGGAGTTGCCAGGGCGTCGGCAACACCATTCGGGCAGGTCGGACCGATGGTGAGCAGGCGGTTGAGCTGGCTGGCGTATATTTCTGCCGTCAGATCAGTGCCGTCACCGAACTTGATCCCGTCCTTCAAGGTAAAGGTATAGGTCAGGCCATCTGCCGAGATATCGGGCATTCCTGTAGCCAGCTCAGGCTGAATATCCGCTGTGCCTGGCTTGTAGGAGAGCAGCCCCTGGCTGATATTGGTGATGGTCTCCCAGTCCCGGATCGCATAAGCGTCCGCCGGGTCGAGGCTGGCGATCTTATCGGTGGTGCCGATAATGATGGTCGACTTACCGGATGGGGCTGCGGTAGGTGCGGCCGTAGGGGCCTCGGTTGCCATCGGAGCTTCAGTGGTCGCAGGGACTGCGGTAGGCTGAGCTGCCGCTTGGGTTGGTGCCTCCGTTGCAGGAGGCTGGGTCGGCGCCGTCGTTGGCGCTTGTGTGGCTGCTGGTCCGCATGCAGCCAACACCATGCTGATTACCATAACGATGGTAAATAGGAACATAAAGCGATTGGTTCTCATATATCTTCCTCCTCTCTATAAAGAAAGAAATTTTTGGAATGTGATCGTGAACAACCCCATCTTGAGCAACGCCATGCCCATCACATTCCCGTCTATTTATTGATGCGGATATCAATAAAAAGGTAGTGCTAAGATTATACGCTACATGGAATGAATGTCAAGGAAAATGAACGAATTCCAGCTTAAAAAACAATGAAAGTTGTAGATTGTGTGATTAGTGATTGGTAACCAGTGAGAAGGATTGGGGAAAAGGGGATCAGGGGCCCTATCCCCTATCCCCTGCACCAACGATGTTACAATATCGTAACGACCCTTTACGAGGTGGTACCCATTTAGCGATATCGCGGTAAAAATCGCTATCTATAATGGGATCAGATCATAATAGCCGGGGAACGAGCCGCGGCAGTGACACAAAACCGGGAGATGCCGTAGCCGCGGATGTCATGGAGAACATCAAACCGGCGGATGAACCGACAGCCGGGCCTGAGCCGCTGAGCGATCCACTGCAAGCGACCGCGCAACCCACCCAGATGCCGGGTCAGAGCGTCGCCGGGTGGTTGGGAACCGTGGTCAGTCTGCCGCATGACAGCCAGTACGATGATTTCCTGATCTTATCCCCTGCGGGCACCGGGGAATTCGGCCTGGCCGGCGCCACCCCTGAGGTCGAAGCGCAAATCATCGCCTTGCGCGATAAGGAAGAGCCCGGCAAATACGCCCATTTTTGGGGCACATTGTACTGCGATGTACCGGATTACAACGACTGCCAACTGCGCGTAGAGCGCATCCGCGCCGGAGCAGTTGCCACGGACCCGGAGCTGGTGGATGGCTGGCAGGGGACGATTCGCGGGGCAACCTTCAATTCCGCCATCAGCCTGGTCTTCGTTCTGGACGGCAAATTTCCCATGCAGTTCAGCATCGACAGCCTGGACGAGAGCCTGCGATCTCAACTGGAGGGTCTGCGTGATACGGGCGCGCTGGTCAGGGTGTGGGGTGAACTGTTGACCGGAATCCCGGATGTCAATGGCTCGCGCATCCACGTCGCCCGGCTGGATGTGCTCCAAGCCGGCCAGCAGCCTCAGCCCACGCAAAGCGAGAGCCTCGACCCAACCACCGGCTGGCAGGTCTTCATCAACGATCGTTATGGTTACGAATTTCGCTACCCGCAAGAGGCAACCATCAGCCTGAGCGGTCCGCAGTCCTTCGCCTCGGAAGAGCTGCCCGAGGGCCTGTCGCCCGACCAGTATATCGACCAGTTAACGAAGACTTACACGAATAAGTTATGCGTGATGATCGAGTATCCGTTGGGGGTGATCACTATCTCCGCCCCGCCCAATTACGGCTACAAATACACCATTTGCGGGCGTTCCGGAGCCGGCGCAGGCGAGATGATCAAAAAGATTGAGACCGTGGAGATCAACGGCCAGGTTTATACCGCCCAGGGTTTCGAATTGCTCGCCGGTGGTGAGACGCTGGACCTGCACAACGAGACCTTCAGCGTCGAGCTGCCGGATGGCACCCTGATCCAATACGGCGCTCGCCCGGATGCATCGGCGGCGTATGAGGATTACCAGATGAAAACCAAAGAGGTTTTGAAGCAGATTCTGGCGTCATACAAGGTAACGCGGTAGGGGCGTTGTGGGGGGATATTCAAAAAAATCCATTGACTTTCGTTGAAAATCGTCTATAATGTTTATATCGGTGCCCTATACCAGACTATACCAGTAGATCCACATACAAATTTATGGATATCGATCCCGAATCCTCCACTCCGCTGTATATCCAGATCAAGGAGCATCTCAACCAGCAGATCCGGGAAGCCACTTTTCCCGGCGGTTCGCGGCTGCCATCTGAGCGCGACCTGTCACTGGAGCTGGGCGTCAGCCGTATGACGGTGCGCCAGGCGCTGCAGGCCCTGGTCAAGGATGAGCTCATCTTCTCCCGCTCCGGAAAAGGATATTATGTACGCCAGCCGAAGATCGACCAGGAGCTGGGTGTCCTGACCAGCTTCAGTGAAGAGATGCTGCAGCGCGGGCTCAGGCCGACCAGCCGGGTGGTGATCGCCGAGATCCAACTGGCCACCTCGGAAATCGTCGAAAACCTGCATCTATCGCCCGGGGACAAGGTGGTGGTGCTGCAGCGGGTGCGCCTGGCAGAAAAAACGCCCATCGCCCTGGAGACGGCCTACCTGGACCATGATCTCTGCCCCGGCATCCTCAAAGATCACGACTTCAGCCGCCAGTCGCTTTACAAGACCCTGCGGGAAGAATACAACTGCCCGCTGACTTGGGCCAAACAGTGGGTTCAGGCGCGCCTGCCCACCCCTTCCGAGCAAAAACTGCTGGCCGTGGACGGGCAAACTCCTGTGCTGAGCAATACACGCATCACCTACACGCGCCGGGATCGACCGGTGGAATACGTAACCTCAATATACTTGAGCGATCGCTTTAAATTGACCATCATCCTGCGCTAAACTGAGCAGCGCAGCAAACAACCACGAAAACGGGTGCAAAATGAGCAAAAAACCTTCCAATATGCTTTCCGGAGCTGCCACCTATATGCAAAGCGTGCGCGCCTTGCTGGATCGAGTGATCGATACGCAAAGCCAGGCGATCGACCAGGCAGCCTCAGCCGTGGTGCGGGCTGTCGAGGCGGGCGGCGCCATTTACCTGTTCGGTACCGGTCATTCGCATATGCTGGCCGAAGAAGGCCATTACCGGGCGGGCGGCTTTGCGCCGGTCATCCCCATCCTGGTGACCAACCTGATGATCCACGAGAGCGCGATCACCTCCACCAGCTACGAAAGGCTGCCCGGGTTGGCCTCCATCGTGCTCTCCCGCTACCAAACCAGTGAGAAGGATGTGATGTTCATCTTTTCCAACAGTGGGGTGAACGCCGTACCGGTCGAGATGGCGCTGGAAGCGCAAGCCGCCGGCATGACCGTGATCGGGGTGCTTTCACGGGCCTACAGCGACCAGGCGCCGCTCAGCCCGCTGGGCAAACGACTATACGAAATCGTGGATATCGTGCTGGATAACCAGACCCCACCCGGGGACGCCATGGTGGAAGTCAGCCCGGATGGATTACGCAGCGGGCCGGCCTCCACCATCATTGGGGCTTTCTTGCTCAACGCCGTGCTGACGGAAGCCGTCTGCCGCCTGTCGGAACGCGGCCATGTCCCCCCCGTCTACATCAGTTCCAATATGAAAGGCGCGGCGGAGCATAATCGCGGCCTGCTGGAAAAATATAAACCACGCAACCCGCACCTGTAAGCACAGGAGGAGTTTGCATGTCAGCTTATTGTATCGGGCTCGATCTTGGTGGAACGAAGATCGCCGCAGCGCTGGTCGCCAGGGATGGCCAGATCCTGCTCAAAGTCACCGAGCCCACCCTGGCGGAACAGGGCGTGGCGCCGGTGATCGAGCGCATGGCCGGGTGTGTGCGCCGGTTGTTAGCCCAAAGTGACCAGGCCGTGTCAGCTATCGGCGTCGGCGCAGCCGGGATGACCGACAGCCAGAACGGGGTCGTGATCCTGGCCTCCAACCTCAAGTGGCGAAACGTGCCTGTGAAGCGCCTGTTGGCCGAGCAACTGGGCGCCGAATGGCAGAGGCGCATCTGGGTGGACAAAGACACCAACGCGGCTGCCCTGGGCGAGATGATGTATGGCGCTGGACGCGGCGCGCGCCACCTGCTGTATGTCACGGTGGGCACCGGGGTCGGTGGCGGGATGGTGCTGGATGGCAAGCTTTATCACGGCGCCAGCCAGGGCGCCAGCGATCTTGGTCACCTGGTCCTGGAGCCGGATGGCCCGCTGTGCGGCTGCGGCAAGCACGGCTGCCTGGAGGCGCTGGCCTCGGGGACCGCGATCGCCCGCACCGCGCTGGAGGCTTTACAAGCCGGGCCGGCTGCCACAACGCTGGCTGCATTGGACCCGCAAACTCTCAGCGCCCAGGATGTGGTGGCTGCCGCCCGTCAGGGGGATGCTTTCTCCTGCCAGATCGTGGAGAAAGCCGGCTATTACCTGGGCAGGGCACTGGCCTATTATGCGGACATCAACAATCCCGAGCGCATCATCATTGGCGGAGGCGTGGCGGCCGCCGGAGAACTGCTCATCGAACCCGCCAGGCAAAGCCTGCAGCGGTTTGCCCTGCCCGCCAATGCCAAAACAGCCCAATTGCTGCCGGCCGGACTGGGACTCGACTCGGGTGTAATCGGCGCAGCCGCACTGGCCTGGCAGCAGGTTATCGACAGCCAATAAACCACAGGAGAAGCTATGAGTAAGGTTCTTTATGCCGGAGATTCAGCCATCATGGCCGTGCTGGGCCTGGAAGGGATCGAGGTCTTCCCGCTCATGGACCAGATTTGGGACGCGGGCAAGACCCTGCAAGGCGCCCTGGAGGCGGCCGGTCACCAGGTCAAGCGCATGCTTTCACACGAAGCATACTACCACCTGCCCGAAACCGCCGAAGATTATGCCGCTTACGATGTATTGATCTTGAGTGATATCGGCCACGACACGGTGCTGCTGTACCCGGGCGAACGCCGTAACGCGGTCCCGATGGGTCCCAACCGCATGAAAGAGATCGTTCGCTATGTGAAGAATGGTGGCTCCCTGGCTTACCTGGGTGGCTATTTCACTTTCCAGGGCCACCACGGCCAGGGGCGCTGGTACAACACGCCTGTCGCCAGGATCCTGCCGGTCGAGATCCTGCCGCTACATGACGATCGCATCGAAACCCCCGAGGGAGCCCGGCCGCGCTTCCTGGCCCCAGATCATCCCATCCTGCACGGCATCCCCCTGGAACAGCCGCCAATGTTCATGGGATACAACCAGACCCGGCCGCGTCAGGGAGCGGACCTGCTGGCGGTGATCGGCGACGAGCAGGATGATCCCTTCCTGGCCTGCTGGCAGGTAGAAAAGGGTCGCGTCATGGCTATCACCTCGGATGCCGCGCCGCATTGGGGCAGCGATTTCATCCGTTGGTCTTATTATCAACAGTTTTGGGACCAGGCAATCCGCTGGCTGAGCGCCGAAACAGGTTAACCGGTGAGATTGGAAAGGAGGCTCTCTTCACACGAATCAAATATTTCGCCCCCATTTGAAAAGACCCAACCCTAAAATCGATTTGGAGGATTAAATGAGTAAAAAATGGAGATTGCTCTTTTCGGTTTTGATGGTCGCCAGCCTGCTTGTGGGGGCCTGCGCGCAGGCGACCCCGCAAGCCACGCAGCCGCCCGCCGCAGACACCCAGGCACCGGCAGCAGCCCCGGTCAGCATCACGCTGTGGCATATGGAGGAACCGGCCTACCGCGTGCAGCGTTTCCAGGAGCTGATCGACGAGTTCAACAAAGCCAACCCGGATATCGTCGTCAAGCAAGAGCCACAAAGCTGGAACGATATCTACACCAAGGCACCCGCCGCCTACTCAGCCGGGAACGCCCCAGAGCTGCTGTTCGCCATCCCCGACTTCACCCCCATCATGCGGGCGGTCGATGCGGTCCAACCTGTGGAAGATTTCGTCAAAGAGATGGATGCCGCTCACGGCTATATACCAGCAGTCGTGGCGCCCTACACTTATGATGGCCACACCTGGGCCATCCCGATGTGGAACATGGTCCACTCGCTGTGGTTCCGCAAGAGCGTTTTTTCAGCAGCCGGCATCCAGCCTCCCACCACCTGGGACGGGTGGAAAGCGGCCGCTGAAAAACTGACTGCAGATGGCAAGTATGGCATTGGCCTGCCGGCCAACAAACAGCTTTACACAGATCAGACCGTATACGATTTCATGATCAATGCCGGAGCCGAGGAGATCTACAACTCCGACGGCACCTTGCGCTTTGATAACCCGCAGTCCGCGGCGGCCTTCGATTTCTACAACCAGCTTTACCAGTACTCGCCGCCCGACAGCCCCAACTGGATGTGGGGTGAGGCGGAAGCCTGCCTGGCCAGCGGGACCTGCGGCATGGTGCTGCAGTTCACCGTCATCACCACCTACGATACGCAGGCCGAAGGAGACCCGGCCGACCTGGGTGTGGTCGCCATCCCGCATTCCAGCGACGTACAGCAATCCGGCACCATCGCTTACCCGAATGCGGTAATGCTGCTCACCAAAGACCCCGCCAAGCAAGAAGCTGCCTACAAGTTCCTGCGCTTCCTGCTCGAGCCGCAGAATTACGGGCGTTTCATGAATATGGAGCCCGGCCTGTACCTGCCGGTGACCAACGATGGTGGCCAGGCTGACAGCTATTGGAGCGATCCAATGATCGTCAAGTACAAGAGCCAGGTGGAAACCATGCTGGAAAACTCAAAGAATGGTATGCTATTCGGGTTCACTGGTGGCAATACATTCCCCAGCATCGCCCAGATATCCGCCCAGAACATGCTATCCCAGGTACTTCAAAAAGTCGTCATCGACAAGATGCCCGCTGCCGATGCCGTCAAGGAAGGCCAGCAGATGATGGAATCGGCCATTCAATAACTGTTTGTGCTGACCCTGCAGCAGGCCGGTCGCAAATAGCCTGCCTGCTACAGATTATCCCGCGGCGGGAAGCCTGATCTTGCGGCTTCCCGCCACCGGAGAATGCTTTTGAACAAAATTCTCGCGCCCCAAACTGCATATAGCAAGCCGCGCCTCAAGCTCAGCCGGAAACGCAGTGACAGCCTGCTCGGCATATTGTTGGTGGCGCCGCTGCTGCTGTGGCTGACCGGCACGATCCTGTACCCGCTGCTGTCCGCCATCCAGACCAGCTTCCAGGATGTCGGCATCATCGGAACGGGAGGCAAGTTCGTTGGCCTGGATAATTACCGTTTCATCCTGACTTCGCCCGACTTCTGGAGCGCCCTGGGACGCAGCGGGTTGTGGGTGTTGGGCAACGCCGTCGCCCAGACCCTGGCAGCTTTCATTGCCGCCCTGATCTTGATGCAGCATTTCAAAGGCCAGGGCATCGCCCGTATCTGGATCATCCTGTCCTGGATCGTCCCTACCGTGGTGGTAGTTATCATCTGGCGCTGGCTGTTGGGAACTTCCGGAGGCATCGCTAATTACCTGCTGGTTTCATTAGGGATCATCCCCTCTCCGATCGGCTTCTTTTCAACGGCGCGCAGCGCTTTTATCAGCGTGATCATGATCAACTCCTGGCGCTGGTTCCCGCTGATGGCCGTGATCCTGCTGGCTGCCATGCAAGGCATCCCCGGCGAGCTTTACGAAGCTGCGGCCGTAGATGGCGCCTCGAGCTGGAGACGTTTCACCAATATCACCTTACCCGCCCTGCAGCCGGTGCTGTTCGTATTGGGGTTGGTGGGCACGCTGTGGTCGATTAACGTTTTCGACATCATCTGGCTGGCCACCGGTGGCGGTCCATCCTCGGCGACGAAAACGCTGCCGGTTTATATTTACGATATGGCCTTCAAAGGCTACCGCTTGAGCCGCGCCTCGGCCGCCTCAGTCATCATGGGCATCTTGCTGCTCTTATTCGTTTATCTTTTCAACCGCTTCATGGCGCCTCCCGCCGAGGTCGATTGATGGGAAGGCCCCAATGAATTTCCGCCGTCTGCGACGATCGATAAGCTTATCCGGCTCCGTTATCCTGCTGCTTTTCCTGGTCGTTGCCCCTTTTTACTGGATCTTTTCCTCCTCCATCAAACGCCCACAGGAAATCATCGCCCGCATCCCGACTTTTATCCCAAATTCATTCACCTTACAGCATTATCACAACCTGTTTGCCAGATCCAATTTCCCCCAATATCTCTTGAACAGCACGATCGTGGCCTTGCTGACGATGGTCTTCACGGTGCTGCTGACCGTGATGGCCTCTTATGCTATCTATCGCCTGGAATTTCCCGGCCGCTCCCTGCTGCAGAAAGTCATTCTGGTCACGTACGCCTTCCCCAATATCCTGCTGCTCATCCCACTGTTTATGATGCTCAGCGCCATGCGACCCAAGCTGATCGACACTCCCTGGGCGCTGGTGGTGGTGGACGTGACCTTCGCAGCGCCTTTTGCCGTCTGGATGCTGCAGGCATTTTTCAAAGGTATCCCGGTCGAACTTGAAGAAGCGGCCGCGCTGGATGGCGCCGGGCGTATCCAGACTATCCTGAAGATCTTCATTCCACTGGCGGCCCCCGGCATCGCCAGCATCGCCATCTACGCTTTCATCTCCTCCTGGACGGAGTATATGTTCGCCTCGGTCCTGATCATCAGCGACAGCAACCGCACCTTACCGGTTGGGCTGGCAGGCATTATCGGCCAGTATCAAGTCGATTGGGGTCTGCTGCTGGCAGGCGCGACCATTACCACCCTGCCGGTGCTGATCCTGTTCAGCATCGTCGGGCGCAGCTTTGTCGAGGGTTTGACTGCCGGGGCTGTAAAGTAGGGGCAAAGCATTCGGCCTGTCCGCATGAACAGGCCGAATGCTTTGCCCTTACAAGATCTGCTGAAAAATTCAATCAGTAGTCCCTGACAACAAACTCGAAAGTATCTCTTCCCAACGGTTGAATAGAAAGAAATGGCCGGCGCCTGACAAGAAAGTGGAATAGGAATTAGGAATTAATTCGTCCAGGTATCTGGCAGCGTGGGCGGGGACATTCACATCGGCCTCACCCTGCCAGATAGCGATGCGAGGCCTGATAGCACTCAGCTCGAACCCCCAATCCCGGTTGATCAAGATATCATCGTAAGCCACCCCCCTTGAACCGGGGCGAAAGCCTTCACGCACTGAATTGACAAAGATCTCCATATTCTGTGGGTTATAGAGGGCTGCCTTATCCGTTTCAGGAATGGAGGCCATCAATTGGCGAGCGCTCTTCTCCGCGTCACCGATCACCATTCTGCGCATCATCCAGCGGATGAAATAGGTGAGCCAGGGGAACCAGCGGCCTGAGCGAGCCAGTACCTGGTTGGACAACGGCAAACCCGCGTAAGCGCCCGGGCGATCCATCGGCGCGGCGGAGCTGATCACTGCGCCGGCGATCACCCGTTCAGGGAGCTGCCGGGCACAGGCCAGGGCGTACGCGCCACCAGCCGAATAGCCTTCCACGAAGAATTCCCGGATACCCAGGTGATCGGCGAGCTGGCGGACATCCTCAGGCCAATCGATCAACCTTCGTCCGGGTTGGAAATCCGACAGTCCATGCCCCGGGCGATCGACGGAGATAAAGTGAATGTCAAGATCGCTGAGCATTTCTTTTGAGGCAGGGCGTTCCAGTCGTGAGCTGGCTGAGCCATGGAAGTGGAATACCACGCGGCCTTCGGAGGCGCCATATTCAGCGAAGCCGAGTGTGCGGCCGTCCTTGAGCAAAACGGTCTGGTTGGTTTTATCAAGTGACATCAAATGATTAACCCACGAATTGGTCAATGAATTCCAAATAACCGCGCCGGCCGCCGCGCTTGTTCCAGGTTTGCAGGGATTTGCGAATCCTTTTCAAGCAGGCCTGGATTTCATCTATGGTGAGGGGGATTTCATCCGGAAGATTTGCCGGGAGGCCTTCCGGTGTCTGTAAATCGGATCCTAATCGCCAATCGCACATCGCTTTTACGGCCTCGTAGACTTCTTCAGCCAGCGAGCCTGCCTGCAAGCGCGCCCCACCTTCTTGATTGGGTCGCTTATACATATGCATCAAGGCATTCAAGGCTTTTTCGACCTCATAATCGGTCAGCTCCGGATGCTGGTGAGCGACCTGCACAATGGCAAATTCGATGTTCTGTAAAACATCAAGGTATTCGTCTTCAAAGGATGACATGGTCTCTTTCTCCAATTGTCATTGCTGCGAGCGAAGCGAAGCAATCTTTGCCTGCCGGGCTGAGACTGCTTCAACGGAAGAACACCGTTTCGCAGTGACATGGCTTGTAGAGCGCCGCTTTGCAGTGACAGTTCAGCGCAAGTATAAGTATCATTATCCCTGAATCCCAAATCGCTCAGCGATCGACTGGGCAGGATAGCATTGACCGGCTAGTAAATGTTGTAAAGGAATGAACAGCGGTTGAGGCAGCTCATCCCATGAGAACCAGGCGATTTTATCGCTCTCGTAAGGCGCATTCAAGCGGGTTTCCCCTCCCGAATACTCGGCTTCCATCCAGAGCGTGATGTAATGCCTGTTTTCGGCCTCGAACACATCATTGGTGACCGCCACAAATTCGACAGCCTGGAGATCCAGATTGGACTCCTCTTTAGCCTCGCGCATGGCACAAGCTTCCGGGGTTTCGAAGAGATCCAAATGGCCGCCCGGTGTCGACCAACTCCCTGCACCGTGCACGTTTTTGCGACGCAGCAGCAGAACCTGGCTGCCTTTCTTGATGATTATACCTACCCCAACGTGGGGGAGTTGAGCCATATCCCAATCTGTCGACATCGTTTTCAAGCTCCTTGACTGAAGGCTTCTTGCACGACCGGGTTTTCCGGATCCTGACCTTGGAGTTCTTGCATGTGCGCTGCTAAGTGCGGCTGGTTCAGAAGTTCCAGGCGCAGGCTGAATCTTGCGCACCAGGAAGGCGAACGCAAAGGTAGACTTTTAATTTCCTTCTTGCAGTCTCCCGTCGCCCTGGTTAAGCCACAGGTGATACTCAACGTCATACGCGGCTGAGAAGACGTCTGGATGACCATCGCCGTTGAAATCACCAATGGCCAGGCCGTGGCGCTCGTTGTAGCGCAAGCGTTGCTTGGAGTCGCGGAAGCCGGCCTGCCCGGCATTCCACCAGATCGAAGCCTGTGATTTCCCGGCCACCAGGGCATCGAGATCGCCATCGCCATCCAGATCGGCGAGGAAGACGGTCTCGATGTGACCGCGGCCGAGGCGCTGGCCAGAATCTGCAAAAACGCCAGTCTGCCCACCCTGCACACCGCCCTGGTTGATCCAGATCACTGCCCCAGCCTCTTTGCCGATCAGCGCATCCAGATCGCCGTCGCCATCAAGATCGCCCAGGGCGACCCCGGCGCTGGCGGCTGCGCCACTTGTACTGGCATTTTCCAGGCGCTGGCCGGAGTCCGCAAAGCTTCCGCTGCCATCGTTCAACAACACCCGGTCTGCGGAGTCGTAATGGGCGCCTTTGGGTGGCAGAATAGCTGCCAGCACGTCCAGGTCGCCGTCACCGTCCAGGTCGCCCAGGGTGGGACGCATAGGCAGATCACCGAGTGAGCTCAAATTCAGGCTATGACCTCGCAGAAAACCGTTTTCATCCAGCGTGTTGATCCACACAAACGGCAGGAATGGGTGAAATTTATCTTCGCCGGCCTGGCCTTCGATCACTATTGAACAGCAGTAGCCAACCAGGGCGTCCAAGCGGCCATCATTGTTCAGATCACCGAGTGCGATTGAACCGATGGAGGACCAGTCGTGTGGATATTCCTGAGGTGCGATCGAATTCCCTTGTTTGAAGTCACCGGGTTTGCCTCCCTGCTCACCGCCCTGGTTGCGGTAAAGCGTTACCGGGTACCCCATCTGGACTATATCGGCGTCCCCGCCACCGTCCACATCCCCAACAACCGTGGAGGAGCCCCCAAAATTTACTCTGCGGGGAGTGAACTTTCCGCCACCCTGGTTGATCCACAAAGTGGGGCCGGCCCAAATGGTGGTCTCCGTTTCGTGCCGCAGATTGGAGAGCACGACATCCAGGTCGCCGTCGCCGTCCAGATCGGCCACGCTGGTAGCATTGTGGTACGGGCCGCATCCATCGATGCAATTGATGCCGTAGTGTAAGAGAAGATAAACTGCTCCAGCGAGCAACAAGAACCAAAAAGTAATCGCCAACGCCCTGGGAAGAGAGACGGACAGCGAACCGCCAGGCAGGATCTTTTCTCTTTTCATCGTGGTTCTCCTCACGCAAGCAATATGTCGGCGTGCGACATATTAATTATACCATTGATGGAGGAGCCTCCTGGGGATGGAAGAAATCAGCCATCAATATGAGGATGGTATTTCGGAAGGCAGGCGGCTGGGGATCCAGGCACCCCATTTAACAGCCTTTGAAACGTACTATCAACAATATCAATGACTGCAGGCGGTTCGATAACAGCCTGAACCGCCTGCAGATTCCAGGAAAGGCATCAAGTAGCCACGCGGGGGTAAAGCTTGGCCCCGATCACGACCAGGATGGTGGTCGCCAGGACCAGGATGGACAGGTCCAGGCCGATGCCGTATTGAGAGGTCCCGCCGGCCAGCATCATCGCCCGCAGCGCATCCACCTCGTAGGTCAGGGGATTGATACACGAGATGACCTTCAGCCAGCCGGGCATGATGCTGATCGGGTAGATGGCGTTGCTGGCGAAGAACAGCGGCATGGTCAACACCTGGCCGATGCCTATAAAGCGCTCGCGGGTCTTGACCAGGCAGGCGATGATCAAGGAGAAGGTCGAGAAGAAAGCCGCTCCCAGCAACACTACCAGGAAGACCCCGATCAGTGCCAATGGGCTCCAATCGACGTGAACACCCAGCAGCACCGCCAGCAGGTAGATGATGAGCGCCTGGCTGAGACTGCGCACCCCGGCGGAAAGCGCTTTGCCCAGGACCAGGGCGGCGCGCGGCGTCGGGCTGGCCAGGAATTTGTGCACAATCCCCAGGTCTCGCTCCCAGATGATGGCGATCCCATAGAATATCGAAATGAAGAGCACGCTCTGCGCCAGGATGCCCGGCGACATGAAATCGATATAGGGCACATTGCCGGTGGGGATGGCGCGCACGCGTGTGAACACTTCGCCGAATACCAGCAGCCAGAGTGCCGGCTGCACAGCCCGGGTGATCAGCTCGGTGGGGTCATGGCGCAGCTTGCGCACCTCAAGCTCTGCAATCACCAGGGTCTTGTCAATAAATTGGGCCAACTTCGAAAATGGTTGCACTGGCCCTAATAGGCTCGGGTTAGCCAAGCCTGTGAGCTGTACGTCTTGTTCGTGATGTCTCACGGAAGCTGCCTCCTGATTCCAGTTTATTCCCGGTGTAATAAATGAATACATCGTCCAGCGTGGCGCCGTTGCCGCCGATGGATTCTTTCAGCTCAGCCGGGGTCCCCACGGCAACCACCTTGCTCAGGTGCATAATCGCCACCCGGCCGCAGAGATGGTCGGCTTCCTCCATCAAGTGCGTGGTGAGCAGGATGGTCGTGCCATAATTGTCGCGCAATTGCAAAATATGCTCCCAGACCGCGTGCCGGGCAGCTGGGTCGAGACCGGTGGTCGGCTCGTCCAGGAACAAAACCCGCGGCCGGTGGAGCATCGATTGGGCCACTTCCAGGCGGCGGATCATTCCGCCGGAATACTCGCGCACCAGCTTATCGGCCGAATCGCTCAGGCCCATGAACTCCAGGGCCTCGCGTACGCGTCGTTCACGCTCATTGCGCGGGATATCGTAGAGCTTGGCAAAGATGAACAGGTTCTCGTAGCCGGTCAGGGTCCCATCTGCCGAAAGCATTTGCGGCACATAGCCGATCACGCGGCGCACTTCAGCGGCATGCCGGATCAGGTCGAATCCATCGATCCAGGCTCCGCCCGAGGTAGGCGGCAGCAGCGTGGTCAACATTTTCAGCGTGGTGGTCTTTCCGGCCCCGTTTGGGCCCAGCAAACCAAAGACTTCGCCTGCCTCAATCGATATCGATAGCCCATCCACCGCGGTGAGATTCCCAAAACAGCGCCTCAGCACCTGCGTCTGCAATATGGTCGTCATTTCAGCCTCCTGGATCCACATCAACTGCTTCTCCGTTTGTGAAAACCGGGCGCAGTGACTGCATGGCCCGCATGACCTGGTCGATTTCCGTTTCTGAGAGCGCAGCCAATCTCTCCGCCAGGTAAGCCTGGGTCTCCTGACCTGCCCTGGCCAGCAGCGCTTCGCCTTCAGCGGTGAGAGTCAGGTGGATCCGGCGGCGATCATTTTTGGATTCCCGGCGTTTTACCAGGCCGCGCGTCACCAGCCCATCGATCTTGGCGGAGGCGGAAGGCGGGGTCAGCCCCAGATGCTCGGCGATCTCTGAAAGCGATGCCCCGGGGTTGCGGCGGATGAAGAGCAGGGTGCGGAACTGAGGAACCGACAGGTCGCCTGCCCTGTAGCGGCGCATCGCCGCCCGGATGGAACGCATGACCACAGGGACGACTTCTACTAACTCACGTGCACATACTTCAACATTCACTTCCATACCGTAAGCCTCCCTAATATTTAGGATATCTAATTATATGATGCTCTAACTAATTTGACAAGAGGTGAATTTGTAACGAAGACGGGTAAAGCATCGGTCGACAACCCACGATCAATGCTTTACCCGTCTTCGTTTTTTTGCAGGGTGTTTTTTTATTGGCGGCGCAGGGATTTCAAGGGTTTCTTCAATTTCGTGACCGTCCCGCTGGCCGGCACCACACTGATCGAGCCATCAATTTCCAAGACAGCCATCTCAACGCCGCTGATCTCCCCCACGCCATGTTCCCTCAGCGCCTCCAGCAGCGTTTCCTCGTCGATCTCCTCCCGGCGCATGTGTGCCGGGATCACCTCCCCGTGCAGCACCAGCAGGGTTGGCGTGCCTTCGACCCAACGGCGCAGGCGCGGCCAGCGTAAGCGCAGACGGGCGACTAGGGCATTGGCTCCCAGCAGCACCGCCGCCGCCAGGACGCCGCCAATCAGGCTGGTATCCGGGCCAACCATGGCATTCTGGACCGCATTGGCGATCAAGAGCAGCACGACCAGGTCGAAGACTGTCATCTGGCCGATTTCTCGCTTGCCCGATAGCCGCAGGCCGACCAGGATGACAATATACACTACGATTGTGCGGATGATGATTCCAAGCGCAGCAGTAAGATCAAGATTGAACATAGTATTTTCTAAGAATTTTATGCACTATTTTCCATCCAAGGAGGTTTCATTTGAGATAGCGGCGGAAGAACCAGCGCTTGGTGAACTCCGCCGAGAGGAAGTACAAGACCATGATGATGACGATCGCCAGCAGGTAGACGGGCTGCAAGGGCCGGAAACCCAGCAGGCCAGCCAGGGGCGAATAAGGCAAGGCCAATGCGAGCAGCATGACGATGCCGGTGACGAGCAACATCGGACGGCTGGGGTGGCTGCGGGTGATGGGAAGCTGGGTGCGCAAAGCGAAGACCACCAATCCGGCAGAGAGCACCGACTCGATGAACCAGCCGGTATGGAAGCTGGCCTGGTCGGCACGCATGACCAGCAACAAAACGCCAAAGGTGATGAAGTCGAAGACCGAGCTAAGCGGGCCAAAGATCACCATGAAGCGCCGGATAAAGCCTATATCCCAGCGGTGCGGGCGCCTGACGAATACCTCATCGACGTTGTCGCTGGCGATAGTCATCTCGGGCAGGTCGGTCAGGAAGTTGATCAGCAGGATTTGCTTGGGAAGCATGGGCAGGTAGGATAAGAAAAGCGAAGCTCCGGCCATGCTGAACATATTGCCAAAATTGGCGCTGGTGGCCATGAAGACGTATTTGAGGGTATTGGCGAAGGTCTTGCGACCCTGGATAATGCCGCGCTGCAGCACTTCCAGGTCGCGCTGTAACAAGACGAAGTCGGCCGCATCTTTGGCCACATCCACCGCGTTATCGACCGAGATGCCCACATCGGCGCTGTGCAGGGAAGGGGCGTCGTTGATGCCATCACCCATATAACCGACGACGTGGCCGCGCTTCTTGAGTGCCAGGATGATGCGCTCTTTCTCGTTGGGGTCAACCTCGGCAAAGATGGTGATTTTTTCAACTGTGTGCCACAAGGCTTCGTCGCGTAGATCGTTCACTTCAGAACCGGTCAGGACCTGGACATTTTCGAGCCCTACAGCTTCAGCAGTGTGCCGGGCTACCAGGCGGTTATCGCCGGTGATGATCTTGAGTTGAACTCCCAAATGAGCCAACTCCTGGATGGTATCTTTCACGCCGGATTTGGGCGGATCGAAGAACAACAAGAAGCCCACAAAGATGAGGTCTTTCTCGTCGTCGCTGTCATAGGAGCGGGGAACGTTGGCAACATTCTTGATCGCCACACCCAGGACGCGATAGCCTTGCGCGCTCCATTGCCCATACAGGCTGTGGATAGCGGCCTGCTGGTCTTTATCCAGGGCGGCGGGCTTGCCGTCCAGCATGATCGAGATGCAGACCGCCAGGATATTATCCAGGGCGCCTTTGGTGATCAGCTGATCCTGCCCGGCCTGCTCGACCACAACACTCAACCGCTTGCGCACAAAATCATAGGGCACCTCGTCGATTTTCGTGATGCCCTGCAAATCGGGCTGAGTGCCCGATACGATGGCCTGGTCTAAGGGGTTAGACAACCCGGTCTGGAAATGGGCGTTCAGGTAAGCATAGCGAAATACTTCAGTCGAGGGGTGACCCTGCACATCCATTGAGGCGTCCAGCTTGACAACGCCTTCGGTGAGGGTGCCGGTCTTATCCGTACAGAGGATATCCATGCTGCCAAAGTTCTCGATGGCTTCCAGGCGCCGTACGATAACGCCGCCGGCGGCCATCGCCTGCGAGCCTTTGGAGAGATTGATATTGATGATGGCGGGCAGGAGCTGAGGCGTGAGGCCTACAGCCAGGGCGATAGAGAAAAGCAGCGAATCGAGCGGCGGTTTGCTTAGCAATACGTTGAAAGCGAAGATGGTTATCACAAGCACCATCATAACCTCGGTCAGCAGGTAGCCCAGGCGGCGGATGCCACGCTCGAACTCGGTCTCTGGTGGACGCAGGGTCAAACGGTCCGCAATTTGCCCAAAGGCAGTATTCAAACCTGTTTCTACAATTAAAACCCTGGCGCTCCCGCTGCTGACATTGGTGCCCATGAAGACCACATTTTCGCGCTCAGCCAGGCCAGCCTGGACAGCGGAAACACCTGGGGCCTTGTCTACGGGAAAGGTCTCGCCGGTGAGCACGGCCTGGTTGACGTGGAAGTCCTTGGACTCGAGCAAAACGCCATCGCCTGGGACCAGGCTGCCGGCCGAGAGCAGGACCACGTCACCGGGCACAATTTTCTCGGAAGGGATAGAGATGGATTTACCATCCCGGAGCACATCGGATTTTAGCGAGACCTGTGCCCGCAGTTTCTCGGCGGCATTATTGGCGCCGTACTCCTGCCAGAAGCTGAGCAAGGCGCTACCCAGGACAATAGCCAGAATAATGATAGCGTCCGGCCAATCTTTCAGGCCGGCGGAGATCAGGGTTGCAATGATTAGGATGAGGATGATGGGGCTTTTAAATTGATTCAGGAAAAGGCCCAGGGCGGTGGCATGCTTGCGGGCGCGCAGGGCGTTGGGTCCGAAACGAGCCAGACGAGCGGCAGCTTCTGCGGTGCTGAGACCAGTGGTGGAGCTGTCCAACTGCAGGAGAAGATCCTCGGATTTGATGCTCCAATACGAATCGGGTAGAGTAAGGTTGTCGCTAATAGTTTCCCAGCCTCCTTAACGCATTCCTATTATATCTCCAGACTATGATGTCTTGTGATCGAATCAGGTGATTGTATTTTGGATTATTCAGAACTCCTTACCAGCCCCATTACACAGGGTGCGATCAGCAGGCCGGTTGTAATTGCTGCTGCTGTCATAATCAGGTACGACTTTCGGAGAGTATTCAAAACGCATAAATTTACTCGACCGTCTTGAATTACCGTCATAGACCTCTTCACTTGCCTCCACGTATATCCTGTAAGACTGTCCGTTTGGACAGGTCAATACTCGCCGATAGGTGGAGGTTTTTGTCCATAAAATTCTTTAGAATTGAAAAAATTGTCAATGCCAATATTCATCTCACGCTTTATCAATCTGACTAATTTCGGGGTTATTGATGAAGCCCGCTGCAGTTTTGGGAATATCCAGCCTGTGCAGCCCTATGGCGTCGGTCCAAACCAATACGGGCCGGGTGTTTTAATTACCGTCTCCACTTACCGGGAGTATCTACACCTTGTCGTGCAGGGTAACGACACTCGAAAATTCCAGCCTTTTGTTCGAGAAATGCTGGAATCGATCGTGAACTTTTAGATACTTCGCCTTTCCATTTCATACATCTCCGCTTGACTTTGGGAGTGGAATATGCTAAAAACAATCTGGAAACGCAAAATATAATGATTCCATAGATCTTTTTTGGTACGAGACTAAGAATCATTTTGGTTGGCGCACACAGAGCGCCAAACCTTATCGGGAAGATGGCATCCACGCTTTCCAACCCCGCCCTCCATCCAGCCTGAGGAGGGCGGTTTGCATTTCCGTTCGTGGGATTTTTCTCAATCGGGGAATGAGATAACGAGGGTATCGCGATCAGCACATTTCTTACATTCAACAGGGTTAGGTGCGCCGTGCAGGTGGCGCATAATGATTTTTAGACTCGTAGAAAAGAAGGAGAATCAAAATGTACCCGCTTTATGCAATGGTTCAGGAACCGGAAACCCAAATGACTTTCGGCACCGGATGGCTGCCGCCCTTGCCGGATATGCGTGATTTCACGGTAGAGACCCCCCAAATCGCAGACCTGGCCGCCAAGATCGGCATTGGCCCGGAGATCACGAAACTGATGGCCCCCAATGCGATCGACCTGCGAGGCTACTGCTCGGAGGTGGAGAATCAAGGCAGCCTGGGTTCGTGTACCGCCAACGCCGCGGTTGGGATCGTTGAATATTCCGAGCGGCGTGCTTACGGAAAATATATCGATGGCTCGCGGCTCTTCATTTACAAGACTACACGCAACCTGCTCGGGGTGACCGGGGATACCGGCGCCTGGCTGCGGAATACGATCGGTGCATTGGTATTATGTGGGGTTCCGGATGAGCGCTACTGGCCGTATACGGACAAGAAGCCGGATTTCGACAACGAGCCGACCTCCTTCGTCTATGCCGTAGCGGATAATTACAAAACGATCAAATATTTTTGCCACGATCCGCTGGGAAAGAACGTGGCCCCCAAGGATGTGCTGGCCAGCGTCAAAAAATACCTGTCAGCCGGCATCCCCTCGATGTTCGGTTTCTTTGGCTTCCCCTCCTTCTGGGCCACGGACGTGCCGGGTGACATTCCCTATCCCTGCCCGAACGAGCGCGCCCAGTGGGGTCACGCCGTAGCGGCGGTGGGTTATGATGACAAACGGAAGATCACTAACAAGAACTGCAATTCAACGACCACCGGTGCGTTGTTGATCCGTAATTCCTGGGGCAAGGGCTGGGGCGACCAGGGTTACGGATGGCTGCCATACGACTACGTGCTCAACCACATCGCCGTCGATTTCTGGTCGCTGCTCAGTATGGACTGGGTGCAGACCGATCAATTTCATTTTTCGTAGGTAACAAGAGATAAGAGATAGGGGATAAGGGATAAGAAGGGGTTATGGGATATGGCCACGCCAATACCAGAGACTATGAATTTAACTGAAAATGACAACGGGGGCCAGGTTACGCTCAAGCCGGGGCAAGAAATGCTTGTGAGCCTGGGCTCCAATCCATCTACCGGTTTTCGCTGGCAGGTGGATAAAGTGGATGAGGCTGTATTGCAGCAGATCGGGATGGCGCAGTATGAACCTGCCGAACCGGGTGAAACGCTGAAACCAGGCCAAGCCGGGCAGGAAACGATGCGCTTCCAGGCCACCGGCGCCGGTCAGACGAATTTGATCCTGGCATACCGCAGACCCTGGGAGGATGATGCGGCTGCTGAAAAGACGTTCGTTTTGCAAGTTGTTGTGAGCTAACCGCCAGGGAGTGAAGGAGGCGAAGTTTCAACTCCTTCGCGCTCTTTGTGCCTTGTGGTGATTTTATTCATTTGTAGTTGTTTGATCTCAAATGGGACAAGCGCAGGGGGTGAAGCATTGGCCGAAGATCACGACCAATGCTTCACCCTACGATGTTTTTAGAGGGCGGCGTCGTCCAGGACCTGAGGAGGGGGTGCGCTGGGTTGTTTGGGGGCTTCCTGGGCGCCGGCCATCATCAGGCCGAGCTCCTCGGGGTTGGAGGTGGAGCCGTCCACGACGCCGACGATTTTGCCCTCGTAAATCACGGCGATGCGGTCCGAGAGGGCGCGGATTTCATCCAGGTCTTCCGAGATCAGCAGGATACCCACTCCGGACTGGCGCTGCTCCAAGAGGCGCTGGTGGATGTACTCCGTTGCGCCAATATCTACACCGCGCGTCGGCTGGGCCGCGATCAACACTTTAGGGTTGCGCGAGAGCTCACGCGCCAGGATCAATTTCTGAATATTGCCCCCGGATAAATTCTTGATCGGGGTGTCCACGCTGGGGGTCTTGACCTTGTATTCATTCACCAGCGCGGCGGTGCGCCGGGCGATGACCCGGAAGTTCATGAAGCTGGCCCGCGAATAAGGCGCGCGCCCGTGATCCTCCAGGATCATGTTCTCGGCGACGGAAAAGTCCCGGATCGCCCCTTCGCGCATGCGCTCTTCTGGAATATAGGCCTGCCCAGTCAGGATATGCGCTTCGGGAGATTTGTTGGTGACATCTTTACCGTTGAGATACTGGCGCCCCTGGACGACCGGGCGCAAGCCCGCCAGCGCCTGGGCCAGCTCACGCTGGCCATTGCCGGACACACCGGCCAGGCCAAGGATCTCGCCGGAGTGGACCTCCAGGGAGACCCCGCGCAGGGCCTCATCGCCCCGGTCGCCCTTGACCCGCAGATCTTCGACCTTGAGCAGGATTTCGCCGGGCTGCGCCGGGGGGCGTTGGTACTGCAAGAGCACCTCGCGTCCCACCATCAGGCGAGCCAGCTCGGCTTTGGTGACGTTCTGGTTGGGGGTCGTGTCGACCACACAGCCATCCCGCAGGACCGTGATCCGGTCGCTGATCGCCAGCACTTCATTGAGTTTGTGCGAGATGAAGATCAGGGCATGATTGTTCTGCGCCATCTGGCGCAGGGTGATAAAAAGATCATCCACCTCCTGGGGGGTCAGGACTGCGGTGGGTTCGTCCAAAATGAGCAGGGCTGCGCCGCGGTAGAGCGCTTTGATGATCTCCACGCGCTGCTGCTCACCCACAGCCAGTTGCCAGATGTACGAACGCGTGTCCACTTTGAGTCCATAGCTTTCGGAAAGCTGGCGGATGCGTTTCTCGACCCGGTCCAGGTCGAGGCGCGGCCCGCGTGAGGATTTCAATCCCAGGGCAACGTTCTCGACTACAGTCAGGGTTGGCACCAGCATGAAGTGCTGGTGGATCATGCCGATGCCGGTCTTGATGGCATCCTGCGGCGAACGGAAGCTCTGCTCCACCCCGTTGACCAAAATCTGGCCTTCATCCGGGCGGTATAAACCATAGAGCTGGCGCATCAGCGTGCTCTTTCCAGCTCCATTCTCCCCCAACAAGGCGTGAATCTCGCCAGCTTTGACGTCGAAATCGATGTGGTCGTTCGCCAGAACCCCGGGAAAGCGTTTCACAATCCCGATCATCTTGAGCTCGTCGATTCTGGCCTGGCCTGTAGGGAGAGTATCGTTCTTCATTTATAAAACGTCCTGATAGGCATCCTTCCGGTTGATCTGAATAGGCTCTTTCGTATTTATTGTAACCGCATTTGCCGGAAGACCTGACAGGTTTCACAAAAAACCTGTCAGGTCTATACAGGATCAGGGCTGAACGGTGATCGAACCGTCTTCGATGCCTTTTATGGCCTGATCGGCCGCGGTTTTGGCGTCTGCCGGAACGGTGACCGCCGGGTTATATTGAATCACCAGGCCGCCATTTGCCAGGGTCAGGGTGTAAGATTTGCCGCCCAGCACGCCGTTCTGAACGTTGCTGATCATGTCTTTCAAAGGAGCTGTCCAGTCATATTCCTGGCTGGAGACCACAACCGAGGGAGCCAATTGGGTCTGATCCCATTGAGTCCCAAACCAGTAGGCATTGTTCTGTTTGGCTACACTGATGGCGCCAACCACGGATTGGGAGGAGCCGGTCAGCACATCTGCGCCATTTTGTACCTGGGTCTCGGCCGCTGCCGACATCAAGGAGACATCGGAGAACGAGCCGGTGTAGGTCACGTTGACAGTGTCATTGGGCTTGGTCGCCAGGGCGCCTTCCTTAAAGCCATCTACATACAGCTTGGCATCACCGGCTTCGACCGGGCCGATGATACCCAGCGTGCCGCTCTTGGACATCAGCGCACCGAGCACGCCCTGGACATAACCACCCTGTTCGGCATTAGCCTGCAAGGCGAAGACATTGTTAATCCCGTCCTCCGTGAACGTATCGGTGGAGGTGGCCCAGGCGAAGCTGGTATTTGGAAAGTCCGGGGCAATCTGCTGTAAGCTGGAACCATACTGGGAGCCAAAAGCGATCACCAGGTTGTAGCCCTTAGAAGCGTAATCACGGATTGCCGCGGCCGCATCCGGCACGTTGTACAGGTTCTCGGAATAGGCAAAATCCAGCTTATCCTTGCCACCCATATCTGTCTGAACCTTGAGCAGCGCCTCGTACATCGACTGGCTGAAGGCATAATCGCTGACCGGGCTGGGGAACACGGCCGCGATGCGGAAAGCCCCGGATGAACTCGACGTGCCCTGTGTAGCGGCGGGAGCTTGCGTTGAACCAGGCGCCTGGGTCGCGGCCGTCGTGGCGGCGGGAGCCTGGGTGGGGGCCGTTGTGACGGCAGGCGCTTGAGTCGCCGGGGGCTGGGTCGGCGCCGGGGCTTGGGTAGGTGTTGCAGCTCCAGCACAGGCTGAAGCGATCAAGGCGAAAACTACAAAAAGTACACTGACACGAGCTTTTACTGCTTTCATAAATCTTGTCTCCTTAATAGTGGTTTATTCCCGGAAAGACCGGGGGAAGTGTAGTTAACTGAAATTTATCCATTCAGGCTTCACCGCGTTCGAAGGGTTTATCCAAGGCGGCAGGCTGGCGGGCGCGATTGATGGCGAAGGTCAGCGCCAGAATGGTGAGGATATAGGGCAGCATCAAGGCGATATTGGATGGGATAGCAACCCCCTTGACCTGCAGCCATAATTGAAAGGCGTTGACAAAACTAAACAGCAGGGAGCCACCCAGGACACCCCACGGGCGCCAGCCTCCGAAATAGACCAGGGCGACGGCGATATAGCCCATCCCGTTGGTCATATTCTCCTGGAAGAGATTGATCAAAGCGATGGAAAGCGAGGCTCCGGCGATGCCGGCCAGGATCCCGCCGATGGAGAGGGTCAGGTAGCGGATTTTGACCACGCTGATGCCCAAGGAATCGGCGGCCTCGGGGTTCTGCCCCACGGCGCGGATTTTAAGCCCCAGGGTGGTGTGCTTGAGCACATAGTTGGCAATCGGCACCAGCAGGAAAGCGGCATAGACCAGC